>ERZ772974.279-NODE-279-length-40071-cov-11.054903_pt1 | contig 40071 bp, 46 predicted proteins | sample MGYA00580671_ERZ772974 | MGnify/ENA primary metagenome ERZ772974 (study PRJEB29015, sample SAMEA2738065) | human oral metagenome | biome: human oral; feature: human-associated habitat; material: saliva | place: China | collected 2218 ... | reverse complement strand
TCGGCTTCGGTAACTCCATTCGTCAAGCTCGTCAAATGGTAAACCATGGCCACATCTTGGTAAACGGTCGTCGCGTAGACATTCCTTCCTTCTCCTGCAAACCAGGCGATGTAATCGAATTGCGCGAAGCATCTCGTGACAACGAAATGTTCAAAACTAACTTCCAAGAACTTCGTTCTTTCGAACTTCCTTACATTGAAAAAGACTTGGAAGGCTTCAAAGCTACTTTCACTCGTCTTCCTCAACGTGAAGAACTTCCTATCGAAGTTAACGAAACACTTATCGTCGAATTGTACTCCAAATAATACATACAGTTCTACAAATGCACAAAGCACAGTACTTATGCGTATAGGTACTGTGCTTTTTCGTTTAAAAATAGTTAAAATTTGTATGCGTTGCTCAACCGTTGCACAACCTTTAACTAAATGATGATGGTATTTTATTTACTTCTTCGATGTACTGCTCAATCGTTTTATGGGTATACACATCTGCAGTGATGTCTTTACTTTGTGTGTGGCCAACAATAGCTTTTAGAACATAACGATCCATTCCATAATTGCTAGCCAAGGTTACGAACGTATGACGGGTGTCATGTGGTAGGTGGTCAGATATACCGACCTCTTTACAAAATCGTTTTATTGGCTTTCCTAGGTACTTTGAAGTGTACCCATGAGGGATAAGTGTATCAGATTTAGAAACGCTCGCCTTGGCGTAAATTTCACGATAAAATGGCATAACACAGTCGGCAATAGGTATTAATCTATCCTTGCCGGCTTTTGTTTTTACACCGCCAATGATATATTGTTTATCTAGGTGCACGTTTTCAATCTTTATGGATAGTAGCTCTATTGGTCGCATACCGGAGTAGATATACATTAATAGGAGCTTGGCTATATCTAGGTGAGCATGTTCCCATATGGTTTGAATTTCAGCCTCTGTAAATGGCTTATGTATGTCTGATTTCTCAGCCGGTTTTAACTCGAGGAGGGCTGCATAATTCTTAACGATGATATCGTTCTTAATAGCTGACTCAAAAGCACCATTCAAACCTTTTAATATGATAGCTATAGATGAACGACTTAAATGGCTATTTTCATCGATTATAGCCTGCAGGTGCACGAGTTTGATTTCTTGTATAGGTTTATTCCAAATCGAGGTTAACTTCGCTTGTGCGGTCGAATATCCGCCTTTTTTGACATCTATTCCTTTTCGCTCTTTGTCGGCTATCATCCAACGCCAACATTCACTGAATAAGACTTTCTTCGTCTCAAACTTCTCAGGGTAGATACCATACTCTGATAAGGCATCCCATGCTTCTTTTGATTTAGCATAATAACCAATCGTCTTACGCTTACACTTGCCGTCCTCATCGTAGCCAATAGTTACGACTGCACGGTAAGGCTTGCGCAATGGTTTATGTTTCATTTTGTAAACGGATCCAGAACCGTTAGCTCGTTTCATGGCCATAAACAATTATCCTCCTTGGTATAGTGAATAGCCTTAGAGGTATGCTATAATAATTGTGGAGTAAAAATAGAGTACCTCTAAGGTATGAAATTTTTAATAGCCCTCACTGCGGTGAGGGCTTATTTTTTTAGTTAATTAGTCTTATATACTAAGTTATTTTCTTTATCGATGATATCTGCTATCTTTTCAGCAGTAATAGGGATTTCTATTTTATCACCATTACCATTGATAAACTTAATTGTATACGGTGCATTAAGCACTACATTTTTAGGAAAAGCGTAATACTCGATAGCATAGCTATGTGGCATTGCTTCATAAATAACTGAGTTCATCTGTTCAGGCATAATATACTTACCGTCTTTTTCAATAAGTAATCGTTGCGATGGTAATTGTTGAGCTACAGTGCCTGCTAATGGATTCTTAAGATGCATTGCATAAGTGGCAATATATACATAGTCATTGCTATTTACTACTGCGCTCTTAAATGCTTCTCCAGGAAATATTAGGCGCTCGTCTTTAGAGTAAGCAATGTACTTTGCGATTGTGCCAGGTGTAACTAATACGGCCGCACCGCCTGCGCCACTCCGAAGTTCAACCCCGTAATTGACAGGATTTTCTAATTTGCGGTCCGTCTTATATGATTGGCCAACACTCCATATTTTGTTGTACGTATCCGAAGTTACATCGATAAACTGTGCGGCAAAAGAAGTACTTACAGATAAGCTGAACATAACCATTAAAGGCAATAATTTACGCAATTTCATTTTTATCTCCCTGTGTTAAATAATATGATGATAAAAGTCGATTCCGTTGAGGTCGCCATCTTCAAGTTGAGACAGTCTAACCATACGCTCGACTAAATTAACATGATGATCTACATAAAAGTCATCATGAATAATATGACTTAACTCATGCTTTATTTCCTCTCTCATGCGTTCATGGGGGAGGTTTTTATTAATGTAGATATTATGAGTATCTACATCCTCTGACTCTTCAGAAACCGCTTTAGCATTTGGTAAGTCACAATAAATCAGATTAATAATCAATAATATCACTCTCCCTTGTAGATATTACTTATGCTTGGATTTTAAGAATTCAATGTATTTGACTGTTTCTTCCATGTCCTCCTTACTTATATCTTTAGCGGCAGAGAAGAGCATACGAGCCCCTGGACGTGTGCGTAGGTACTCGGCGAACTCAGCAGCTTCTCGGTCTGTGTAGTAGCCTTCGGTATGTTTTTCAACCAGTTCAGATTTAGGGACGCCAAAATAATTTGCCAATAGTTCAATTTTATCGATTCTAGGATATGTATTTCCCTTTACCCAATCTGTAAACGTAGTATACTTTAGCCCTAAATCAGCACATATTTTATTGCGATCAATTCCACGACTATCCATTAATCGTTGAATATTCTCAGCCATAATAGCCTTGTTACCTAAATCACTCATAAGAACCTCTCAAATCTAGAATATATTAATTAATATACCTATATATTACGATATTTTCGTAATAAAATCAATATTTTACGGAAATTTTACGATAGTTTAAGTTTGGTTTATAGACATTACGGATAAACCGTAGTAAAATGATGACTGTAAACAAGATGTGAGTATCGAGAAAGGAGGTAGCTTATGAAGTACACATTAAAGATGTTACGGGCTTCAAAAAACTGGTCTCAACTTGAGGCATCTAAAGCAATTGGTGTATCTGTTGATACTTGGGGGAATTGGGAGCGCAAACGCTCTTACCCTAATGTTCCTCACATAAAAAAAATACAAGAAGTATTTGGCGTAGCGTACGATGACATTATTTTTTTATAGTTGATTACGGTTAAACCGTTACGGAAGGACAGACAGATGAAACAGAAAGAATTTGTAGTAAGGATGTTCGGCGATGCAATCTCCGAGCGAATGAAAGAACTAGAAATGACAAAAACTGATTTGGTACGTGCTGCCGAAATCTCACTACCGACTTTGCAACGTGCACTAGAAGGTAGATCAGTCCGGATGGATACTGTAGTAGCAATTTGTTACGCACTCGAAGTTAACGACGATAGAGATTTCTGGGAAACGGATTATTACAAGCCGGCGCTTGACCGCATATAGGTGAGTACATGTCAAAAGATTACTTGCAAACAATCATCTATTTATGCCTCGTGTTAATCACAATTGGTTTGATAACAGGAGTTTGTTTATTTCTGATTATGGTAGTTGTATTCACGGCTACAACGTTGTAAAGGAGCACTGATTATGATTACAAAAACAATCGCTGTGAGCCAAATGGCCACGGTACTGGGGTGGTCGCTAACTGCTGTTCGTGAATGCATCGCCCGAGATAAGTTCAAATTCGCTCAATGCTGGAAGACCGAAGGGAAAAAGGGCAGAACCTTTTCCATAGATAAGGACGGTTTTAGACACTACTTATCTAATACACTCGGATGGACAGACAGCAAAATCGATAAAGAGTTTAAGGAGGCGCACATCGTATGAGCAGAGCAGTTATTTACACAATTAGAGTTGTAGCAGCATTACTAGTTGTTGGTACTGTAGGCTCTATTGAAATAGACCGCATTGATATGTGGACCGGCTTTTGCCAGGGGCTACTCGGTACCACACTTTGGATTCTCTCCGGTTACTGGATTGAGGAGTTAAAAGAGTATGGCAAAAGATAAGTTCTGCAAAGTATGCAATAAGAAAGTTAAAAGTCCTTACACGAACTGGTCTTACTTAACCGGTGAGCCACGTATTGTGTGCGACAACTGTAAGGAAATACATCCAATCGTTAATAGATTCCGGATGCAGACCAAGATAACTCTTAAACACTGATAAGGAGATTGATATGTCAAAAGTAAACATTACAAAATCAGCAGTTCGTGCCTTTGTCCGAAGCGAATATTTGAAAAAGCATGAGCCTTTGAGAAATGCACGAGCCGAGGCTTTGAGAAGTGCGATAGAGGCGAGTCCCCTATTTATAGATTTTAAAAACATAATGGCCTCTGCAGAATCGGTTGCAAGTGCGTTAGAAAAAGCCGGATACGGTTCAGAATTTAGACGAAACCTTGTCTCTTGTGATAAGGCGTTAAATCGTACAATAGGCAATTTATACACAGCACATTTGAGTGAACCAAAAGATGAAATCAGTAAATTATATGCGATTGCAAAACCGTATGATGAAAAGCTTGAAGCGATAGAGAAAGCTTACCAATTAGCGCGTAGTGCCATCGATAGAGCTTCGGGAGGTAAAGCAGCTGCTGATATTTTAAAGATGTCAGGACTCGACTTTTATGCGTGGCAAACTACTGACAGCGAGGCAGCATTAGATTTAAGCGCATTGAAGGGAAGTGATTAAATTGCAAGATTGTGCAACGTGCCCAAATAAAGATTACTGCATTCCTGACGAATGCTTGGGCGCAAAAAAAAATGCCCTCACGCACGGCAATGCGTAAAGGGAACATAGAAAAATATCCATTTAAAGTATATCACATAGTTAAACCGAAAGGAAACAGAACAATGATCGAGTTAAAAATCACAGTAGATAAAGCAGTTGAATTAGAACAAGAAGTGAAAGACCTATATCAATCTATTGTAGGTACGCCTGTTAAAGAAGTAGAAAACTGGACAACTAATGATGTTAAGCCTGCTAAGAAGGAAGCCCCAAAAGTAGAAGATCCTGCTCCTAGAGCTGTGCCGGTTAAAGAGGAAGCACCAGCTCCTAAGGAAGAACCTATAGAAGAAGCTCCAATACAAGCAGCTCCTAGCCTTGAAGCAACTCGTGAAGCAGTAAAAGACGTAATGGCAAAAGCTACTGATAAAACGAAAGCAAAAGGTGAATTCAAAGCCTTCTTAGATAGTATCGGCGCCGAAAAGGTAACATCTGCTACCGCTGAACAACGTATTCGAATTATGGATTGGGTGGATAGCCGTGGCTAAGAAACACGCCTTACTAGGTGCATCCAGTAGTGCCAGGTGGTTAGTATGTACTCCTTCAGCAAGACTAGAAGCGATGTTCCCCGATGAACAATCTCCGTATGCTGCGGAAGGTACTGTTGCGCACGACCTGGCGGAAACAATTCTCCGCCATAAGTTAGAGGGTAAAAAAGCCCCTAAGCTAGATGACTACTCTACTGAAATGGTAGAAGCGGTTAATCGATACGTCGATATTTGCGAAGAAAAGGTAAACGAAGCACGTGCTCGTTCCGCTGATGCGGAAGCCATGATTGAAGCACGGCTCGACTTCTCCAGATGGGTACCCGAGGGATTCGGTACAGGCGATATGGTAATCGTAGCCGATGGCATCCTGGAAGTGATTGACCTGAAGTACGGTAAAGGCGTTCCTGTTAGCGCCGTTGAAAACACACAAATGCGGCTCTACGCATTAGGTGCTTACGATGTAAACGAGTACTTATATGACATTAAAACAGTTCGTATGACGATCGTTCAACCAAGACTTGATAGTGTGTCTACCGACGAAATGTCACTTGAAGAACTTCTTGATTGGGGCGAAGATATCAAACCAATCGCACAACGTGCCTGGGAAGGCGTCGGCGAATGTACGCCTTGCGATTACTGTAACTTCTGTAAAGCACGGCACACCTGCCGAGCACTAGCAGATACTTGCCTTGCTACCTTCTATAAAAACGGTGGCAAGCTCAATCAGCTACTCACTGACCGTGAAGTATCCGACATCCTTGCGATGAAAGACTTAATCACGAAATGGATCAAAGGCGTGTATGATTTCGCTTACGAAAAAGCCTTATCCGGTGAGAAACAATGGCCGGGCTTCAAATTGGTAGAGGGTACGTCAAGACGTACCATAACGGATCCAGAAGCTGCAGCTAAAACATTACTCGATAACGGCTACAAAGAAGATGAAATCTTTAAACCACGTGAACTCGAAGGTATCACAAATCTACAAAAGGTTCTTGGTAAAAAAGGTGTTGCCGAATACCTAGAAGCGTATATCGACAAGCCTGAAGGCAAGCCTACGCTTGTACCGGAAAGCGATAAACGCCCGGCAATTAATACCGTAGAATCTATGGCTAATGAATTTGACGACGAGGTGTAATCATGCGCGTCGTAACAGTAAAAGCAATTGCCAAAGAGCTTCACGAACGTGGTCACTACCTCGACGAGCTCTACCAAATTACTATTGCATATGCTACTAGCTTACATGTCCGCTACTGTGCGGTAGACGCAAGGTGCGATGCAATAGAACTTCGATATCAAACAGAAGAGGAGCTAGGCCCTTACGAGTACCCCTGGTTAGAGGATGACGAGTGGAACCGGCTTGATGCTGAACGTTCTGATACCGAAGATGAACTAAATGAATTATTTAACACAGTAATAGGGTTTGATTATGAAATCGACCCATTTAAGAAATAAGGAGACCGTAACAATGGCTAAATTAACAACTGGTATCGTAAGACTTTCCTATGCAAACATCGCATCCCCTCGCAAAAACGACGACGGCAAAGCAAAATATAGTTCCCAAATCATTATTGATAAAACCGATAAGAAAACAATCAAAGCATTTGAACGAGCTATCGAAGACCTTAAGGCTGACCCAAAGGCAGTCGCTAAGGTGGAAGGTAAAGCAGCATACCTTAAATTGAACTTACGTGATGGCGACACAGATGAAGCAGTAGCTGACCAACCGGAAACATACGCTGGTAAATTCTTCATTAACGCTAACAGTGATAAGCAACCCGTAGTGTTCACTCGGGACAAAATAAAGATGGACCAATTCGATATCGAAGAAGAAATCTACTCCGGTGTATATGCGCAGGTAGCACTTTCTGTATTCGCTTACAACTTCAACGGTAAGAAAGGCGTAGGCTTTGGTCTAAATGGTGTTCGTAAAGTTAAAGATGGTGACCGTTTAGGTGGTGTTCACGTATCTGCTAATGATTTCGGCGACGACGATTTAGGCGATATGGACGATGACGATTTAATCTAAGGAGGCAAATATGGAGCTGAGTATTGATGTGGAAACGTATTCCGACTGCCCTATTAAATATGGAGCACAGCGATACGTTGATGATACAACATTTGAAATACTGCTCTTTGCCTATAGCTTCGACGATGAACCGGTCGAAGTAATCGATATGACAAAGGATCCACTGCCCGATAGGGTGGTGGACGCTTTGTATAACAAGGAAATTACAAAGACCGCATTCAACGCAGCATTTGAAATGCTGTGCCTTAAAAAATATTACCCTGATGCGGATTACACGAACTGGGAATGTACCTCTGTACTAGCTTTGTACTGTAGTTTACCTGCAAGCCTTGCTAATGTATCAAAGGCACTCAAGCTGGGCGAAGCTAAAGACTCAAGAGGTAAACGCTTAATTCAGTTCTTTTCCGTACCACGTAAGCCAACTAAGACGAATCCTAAGACACGAAATATGCCAGAGGATGCGCCCGAGAAATGGGCGGAATACATTGAGTACAACCGCCAGGACGTGGTAGTAGAAAAGGCAATTCGTAAACGCTTACTTTCATTAAAGCCTCCTGCTATCGAGCATGAGTACTGGTTACTCGACCAGGATATCAACTGGCGAGGCGTGAAAGTAGATATGGAACTCGTCGATGCGGCGCTTGCCTGCAACGACGAAATTGTGGAAGAAGCTACCGAGTCATCTAAACTATTAACCGGATTAGAGAATCCGAACAGTACCATGCAACTTAAAGAGTGGTTAACGGCAAGACTAGGATATGATCTAGAAACAATGCGAAAAGACGATGTATCAAACCTCTTAGCACAGGATATCCCCTCTGATGTTCGCAAGGTACTACAAAATAGACAGGTGCTCGGTAACTCCTCCATCAAAAAATACTTGGCCATGAAAAACGCTGTATGCTCAGATGGTCGTATCCACGGCATGCTTCAGTTTTATGGAGCTATGCGTAGCGGACGATGGGCAGGACGTGTAGTACAGCTACAGAACCTCCCTCGTAACTACTTAGAAGATTTAGACACAGCAAGGGAAGTCCTTAAAAGTAGAGACGTAGAAATGCTAGACCTACTCTACGGAAACCCTGGCGACGTGATCAAGCAACTTATACGTACTGCTCTTGTAGCAGAGGATGGGCACCGATTTATTGTAGCTGACTTTAGTGCTATTGAAGCCCGTGTTATCGCCTGGCTTGCTCACGAGCAGTGGCGCCAAGATGTATTCGCTCAAGGCGGAGACATCTATTGCGCTTCCGCATCAAGCATGTTCCACGTACCAGTCGAGAAGCACGGAGTTAACGGGCACCTTAGACAAAAGGGTAAAGTGGCCGAGTTAGCGCTAGGGTATGGTGGCGGTGTAGGTGCTATGAAAGCGATGGACACTAAAGGCGAGATTCCTGAAAAGGAGCTACCAGGTATCATCGAAGCATGGCGACAAGCTAGCCCACGAATTACGAGATTTTGGAAAGATGCAGACAGCGCAGCAAAGCAAGTAGTGAGAACAGGAGAACCCGTACGAATTAGACAAGGCAATATTAAATTCTTTAAATCGAAAGGCTTCCTGTTCATTGAGTTACCATCCGGTCGAAGACTTGCCTACGCAAGACCTAGACTCGGGCTTAATAGATTCGGTAGTGAATCGATTGAGTATGACGGTATGGATCAGGTTAAGAATACATGGGGCAGAGTTGAGACCTACGGCGGAAAGCTCGTCGAAAACATTGTACAGGCTGTAGCAAGAGATTGTTTAGCAGCAGCGATGTTAAGACTAGCGAAAGCAGGGTACAAAATAGTTGCCCATATCCACGACGAAGTGGTTATCGAAGCGCCAATAGGCGAAGGCAGTTTAGAAGAAGTTATAGATATTATGTGTGAACCCGAACCCTGGAATGAAGGGCTCATATTAAACGCAGCAGGGTTTGAGAACCCTTACTATATGAAGGATTAGGAGGACAATCCGTATGAAACTCTCAAAACAACAAATTCAACAACAACGTGAAGCAATCGACGCTTTATATGAACTTGTAAAAGAAGCACCGGCGAGCGAGCGCAAAGACTCCGCTATGGCATACTGCGAAGGTTGTATCGCCGCTTGTGATTTAGGTCTTAAGGTTTTAAATGGTAAGAAAGCAGAGGCTCCTAAGACTGAGGAAGCCCCAAAGGCAGAAGAGCCTACGGTTACGGAAGAGCCAAAAGCTGAAGAAAAGCCGAAACGTAAACGTGCTTCTAAGAAAAAAGAAGAACCAGTAGAAGAAACCTTGCCTGTAGTTGATGAAGCACCTACAGAAGAAGACGATTTAGACGAATTGTTATAAGAAAGGACCGCGCCTTATGAAGGTCTTATTCAATCTACAAGTACAACAGCTGTACGACCTAGTACGGCGTAAACAAGTAACACCTAACACACCTGCAAGCCACTACCATGTGGCTTGCGGACACTCTTTCAGCAATTTGTGGCCTATGAAGTCCGGCGGATTTGGACTGGTGACAGTCCCTGAAGCAGATTCATTCTACTGCCCAATGTGCGGTGAGCTAATTAAGGCAAGCGTTTATACTGCCGAAGTTGGATACCGAGGTACGGTTCCTATTTCTTTAGACTTATCGATAATCGATAGAGGCAATGTCTTGGATGTGCAGTTTGAGTACGACACTGTATATGCTGATGGCGATACAGGAATGATCTACAAAGGATATAAATCACATGTGGTTGATGTTCTTCGGTTTGACTTCAAACGTAGAACGTCCTCTATCGTACTTAAGAAACGCTCACGCAGCGATGTAGTCGAAAAGTCGACAGTATCTCCTTCGGGCTTTAGAAATGGTCTTTTACCTTTACTGTGGATTGTGACTACTCCAAACTGCAGACTGCATAACTGCCAGGACGAGCTGAAACGCTTCACTAAGGTATTAAAGGAAGTATTCTTTGAAAAGCTATCCAAGGCAGTGGGCTATAAAGTCAAATCTATTCGGCAGGGGATACAAGTTACTAACAAGTACGGAGCTTTAGATAACCTACTTCATAACTTAGTATGGAAACTAGAAGCCCCCGATGCACCTGCCATCAATGAGGACCTTAAACGAGACTATGACGATTACTATAATCGGGCGTTCCCTAATGAGAATATCGGGATGGGTAACGTATTAGCATTAACGGCCAATAACAAGCCTTTTGTAAAAGCGCTGATTGAAGTACATAACTTGCCTGACACCCGATGGGCTCGACGGTTACTACACGATAGACCTTTCTTTTACGCTAAAGCGATTAAAGTAGTGTCTAAGTTATTTAGAAACAGAGACTACCAAAAGGCATTGTTAGATGTTATTAAAAGTAACTCTGATGATACAGGTTATATTCAATCGTGGCCAATATGGAGAAACGATCGTGACTTAGATATCATTAGTAAATTTGTACATATCTTAGGGCACCAATATGGTGAACGCCAGGCGTTCTTATTCATTCGGAATGCACCGTCTTACCAAGATGTTCGAGATACAGCGAATATGTATTTTGAATTATCAAGAACTAGACGTAAAGAAGTTTGGGAGAGCCGGATTCAAGTACGAAGCTTACACGACACCATCACGAGAATGCAAAAGTTTGACAAGGTAGAAGACGAAATCGTACAGCAGCGTAAAGCACATCGTGTGCTAGCTGATATGGTTAACGGCTACCGCTTCACGGCGATTGGTTCTACTCACGGCATCATTGATATGGGTATTCAGCTTAACAACTGCGTAAGCTCTTATATCAAGAAAGTAAAAGCTGAAACCTGTGCTATCGTAGGTGTCTATAAATATAACGAGCCGGTAGCATGTATCGAGGTTAATCCAAATAGTGATACGGATAACTTCGTAGAGATACACCAGGCTAGACTTAAAAACAATCGTGGCGTATATGAAGACCACGCTATCAATGGGGCTGTTAGTCAGTGGGTTACCTCTCACGGATTAAGCGTTCCGGCGTATGTACGAGACATCCACTTTGCGAAGGGAGGAGCGATGTAATATGGATACAAATATCATCATAGCTACGGGCAGAAGTCGCTCCGCCCGTAGCTGGAAGTCTGAAAAAATGACTTGGAGTGCTTTGGCCAATAAATTGGCTGAGCCTACTGTAACGAATGAAACGGCTGCTGAATACGCCAAGATGTCTAAAGCTGATCAAAGCCAAAAGAAAGACGTCGGCGGTTTTGTAGGTGGCTATATTCCTAAAAATGGTAGACGAGTAAGAGGCTCTGTTAAAGAGCGGTACTTGATTACCCTTGATGCGGATAATCCTAGTGAGGACTTTCTATTGGACCTCGACATGGAATTAGGCGGTATGGAGTATGTACTTTACAGTACGCACAGCCACACGGCTGACCATCCTCGTTACCGGGTTATTATTCCTGTCGATAGAGCGATGAAGCCAGATGAGTACCAGGCAGTCTCAAGACGAATTGCTGATAATATTGGTATTGAGTCTTTCGACCCTTCCACACACCAAGCTGAACGGTTAATGTATTGGCCAAGCTGTCCTAAAGATGTCGAGTACGTGTATCAACGAGGCGAAGGCGACTTGGTATCTGTTGATCAGTATCTAAGTACATATCGTGACTGGCGTGATACGAGTCTTTGGCCAACATCTGATAAGGAATCACAAATTCGCCTTGATGCGGCCAAAAAGCAAGGTAACCCGTTAGAGAAAAAGGGTTTACTTGGCGCCTTTTGTAGGTGCTACAGTATCACGGAAGCGATAGAAAAGTTCCTTCCTAAGGTGTATGAGCCGACACAAGTTGAGGGCCGATACACATATACAGAAGGCAGCTCAGTCGGCGGTTTAGTAATCTACGATAACGACACCTTCGCTTATTCGAACCATGCGACTGACCCTATTAGTGGTAAACTTGTTAATGCATTTGACCTGGTTCGCATCCACTTATTCGGCGCCAAAGATGAGGGCGAAGACCCTGCGACGTCAGTTACTAAACTGCCAAGCTACAAAGCTATGATAGACTTCGTCAACGAAGATGGCGCAGCACCAATCCTGCTCGATAAAGAACGTATGGAGGATATGGAGTTTGACGATATCACAGATGAAGAAGAGGACTTTTTGTCAAAGCTAAAGCGTGATAAAAACGGTACTCCCGAGTCTGATGTGTTCAACTGTTTGGTGGTACTTAAACATGGCCCTGCATTAAAAGGTAAAATCCGTCTTGATGAATTCGCACACCGGTTAGTCGTGATTGACGATTTGCCGTGGCGTGGTAAGGATGAAACCCCTTACTGGACAGATACCGACGATGCGTGCCTGCGTAACTACTTCGCTACGAAATACCTTATCAAGGGTAAGGGGATTATCGACGATGCCTTGCAGGAAGTAACGCAAGATAATAAATTCCATCCTGTACGCCAGTATTTAACCGGCTTAACTTGGGATGGTGAATGTAGAGTCGATACTCTATTCATCGACTACATCGGAGCGGAGGATACCGAGTACATCCGAGCGGTTACACGTAAATGGATGTGCGGTGCCATCGCACGTGTAATGGAGCCAGGTGTTAAGTTCGATACAGCAATTGTGTTATATGGCGCTCAAGGTCTTGGTAAATCATTAATCCTAGAGCGGTTAGGCCGTAAATGGTTCAACAACTCTCTCGTTGACATCAAAACCAAAGATGCTCTTGAACAAATCCAGGGCTCATGGATCAATGAACTCGCTGAACTTGCACCAACGTATAAGAACGATAACGAAATCGTTAAAGCCTTCATCAGCCGTACCTCTGACCGGTTCCGCTCACCTTATGGTAGACGCACCGAAGAGTATCCTCGCCAGTGTGTATTCGCTGGTTCCACGAATAATTTAATGTTCCTTAAGGACCGTACAGGTAACCGCCGATTCTGGCCAATCACTGGAGATAAGGACCGCAAGACTAAGAACTCCTGGGATATCACATCCGATATTATCGACCAATTATGGGCGGAAGCGTTCATGTATTGGGCGGAAGGTGAACCTCTTGTATTAGAGGGAGAACTTGAAGAAGAAGCCCTTAGAATCCAACTATCGCACACTGAAGGCGGTGAACTCGTAGGACTCATTGAGGAATATCTCGAAATGCTAATTCCTGAAGATTGGGAGTCTAAAGACATCTACGATCGTAGGGAGTATATCCGGAATTATGGCGATGACGACTATTGTGGTTCAGTGCAGCGGGAGCGGGTTTGTGCCCTCGAGATATGGTGTGAAGTAATGGAGGGTGACAGGAAGAACCTGCAGAACGCAAAAGCAAGAGAAATCATTGACATTTTGCAATCTATTAAAGGATGGAGTCCTTATTCAAAGAGTGTCGGGAAGATGCGTTTCGGTAAATTATATGGCGTTCAAAGAGCGTTTATTAGAGATACGAGTACACTCCAAAATAAGGCTAAAACGATAGCTAAAAATCGTAAATAGTCGTGTTGCCGATTAGCTGATTTTTCTTATATTGAGAATTATCGAAATAGTTTTTATACACGCCTATACATCGATGAATTTTAATATAGGCTAAAAAATCGGCAACGGCAACACGTGTGGCAACAAAATCGGCAACACGTTTGGTGCAGTTGTTATCTATCTTAATTGCAATTTGTTGCCGATGTTTTCTATTATTTACTATTAATTAAAAATAATAAATATATGAATAAGCGCTTGTATACGTATACACGTAAAAAACGCAAATACGCGTATATATATATATGAGCAAAAAAAACAAAACATCGGCAACACAACCCCGATGAAGCCATATTTTATAAGGGCTGACGCCTGTTGCCGATTATTTATTGAGAACGAGGTGAGAACAATAGAAAAAGATATCGAACGTTGGTTAGGAAATCAACTCAAAAAACTAGGGTGTATATATATGAAATTCGTGTCACCTGGAAATGATGGCGTACCTGATCGGATTGTTATACTTCCCGGAGGTAGTGTTATCTTCGTAGAGTTAAAGTCCACACACGGAAAGTTAATGGCTAATCAACGAGTTCAGATTTCACGACTGCGCAAGCACGGCGCCATAGTATTTGTCCTAACCGGTAAGCTAGACGCTAAGTTATTTTTAGATGATATAGAAAGGGTAATTCATGGACTTTCATCCACATGAGTACCAAGAGATTGCTATTCAGCGGATAATTGACCATTCGCACTATGGCCTCTTATTGGACATGGGCTTAGGGAAGACAATCTCCACGTTAATCGCAATAGAGAAACTTATGTATGATAGCTTCACTATCAAAAAAGTATTACTCGTCGCACCTAAGAAGGTAGCAGAATCTACCTGGGCGCAAGAAACACAAAAATGGAGTGCTACAAGATGCCTGACCGTGGCCAAAGTATTGGGCTCTGAGAAAGAGCGCATACATGCACTCAATAGTGAGTCTGACATTTATGTGATGAACCGTGAAAACGTGCAGTGGTTATACGACTACTATTTCGAAAAACCGAAAAAGAAATTCCCCTTTGACATGTTAGTGATTGATGAAAGTTCTTCATTTAAGAATCCACAGGCTAAACGGTTTAAGGCTATGCGTAAAATGAGACCTCTCTTTAAGCGTATTGTCATTCTAACCGGCACGCCAGCGCCAAATACCTTAATGGATATTTGGGCGCAGATGTACTTACTAGACGGAGGCGCCCGGTTAGGTAAAACGCTTACCGAGTTTAGATGCCGCTACTTTACGCCGGACAAAACAAATGGACATGTAGTGTACAGCTACCGATTACTACCAGGTGGCGATAAGGCGATATTTGGTAAAATCCAAGACGTTTGTATGAGCTTAAAAGCGAAGGACTATCTAAAGCTACCTGAGCGGATTGAAAACGTAATTACTGTAGAAATGAGTCCTAAAGAATGGGCGCTGTACAAAGAAATGGAACGTGAGCATGTACTTAGTATTGTAGACGATGACGATATAAGCGCCTTAAATGCAGCATCCTTGGCAGGAAAATTATTACAACTGGCCAACGGTTCTATCTATAATGACGAGGGTGACATCGTAGTTGTACATAACGAGAAGGTAGAGCGGTTAAAAGAATTAGTAGAAACGAATGAAGGGAAACCGATATTAGTGTTCTATAATTTCAAACACGATCTGCAAGCGATTAAAGATGCTTTCCCTAAAGCCGTCGAATTAAAGACTGATGAAGATGTGGCCAACTGGAATAAAGGCAAAATCCAAATGTTATTGGCGCATCCCGCATCAGCAGGATACGGATTAAACCTTCAAGCCGGTGGCAATATCATTGTATGGTATGGGCTAACATGGAGCCTTGAACAATACCAACAAGCTAACGCAAGACTACACAGGCAAGGGCAAACACAGCCTGTGATTATCCACCATCTAGTAACAAAAGGTACGATGGATGAGCAAGTTATGAAAGCGTTAGAACGTAAAGAAGCAGGGCAGGACGCCCTATTAGAAGCTATTAAGTATCGTAAAGAATTGTATAAGGAGAACATAACATGAGATACAACTCGACTTTACAGGAAAAAGCAATTGAAGCAGCACAAAAAGCATTGTACGGAGTAGATAGATTTGATTATCTTGCCGCTGACGGGGACCTAAACGGGATGTTCGTTGTTTGGTTTTGTAAAACTTTACAAAACTGGAAGGCGATCGTAGCCGGACGAGATTTTGACGAATTTATTGAAGTCACGCACAACGGTGATAAAAATGAAACTTATGTTGATATCTATCAAAAAGTAATGAACGTGTGTGTAACATATGATTGCAATGGTCGCGCAGAAATTAAAAGTATAAAAGAGCTATAAAAATTGTATAAGGAGTAGAGATATGCAAAAGAAATGCAGACGATGCGGAGACACATTTACAGTAAGAACACACGAGGACTACTGCCCTGAGTGTGAAAAAGTAATGACACCGCCTGAAGCTGGTTATAGTAAAGTGATCACTTGTGAATCCTGCGGAGAAACATTTACACACAGAAAAGACAAGTCCGCAGGTCGTTGGCCTAAGTATTGCCCTACTTGCGCCGAGACGTTATCCAAGCCTTATAAAAAAGAAGAGGATGATAAGAAGTCAAAACTAAAACAGACTCTACAAAAAGAACTTGACGCAGTACAGAAAGAGGACGTGGTGAATCATCCTTCGCACTACACACAAGGTAAGATTGAGGTTATCGATTTCATCGAAGACCAACAATTTCCGTACCACTTGGGCAATGTTATTAAGTACATCTCACGTGCAGGTCATAAGGGCGATAAGTTAGAGGACCTAAAAAAAGCGCAGTGGTATCTGGCAAGATATATCGAACTGATTGGCAGTGACGATACCGCAGTATAGATGAGCCTATGAATAGATCATGTACTGGGAGTAAGCACCCTGGAGTTAGAAAGCTACAACGATTACTTAATAGCCGTAGGCGGATGAAGGATATTGAGGCGCACTTACAGCGACTCGAAGCTGAGGCACAAGAGGAGCGGTCTAATACTCCAGAGCAGCAACTTAATCTAAAAACAGCACAGAACGATTTGACAGAAGAGTTCCGTATCTTATCTAAAGAGCGGTACGAACTGTGGACACATATATGTAAGGTACCTAATGACGTCGAGCGTACATTCCTGGAGAACAGATACTACTTTGGAATGAGCATGAAAGAGGTCATTGAGAGTATGAACTACAGTGAAGCACGTATCTATGCAATCCAACGGAACGCGGTCAAAAGTTTTTGTCAAGTATTTTCTAAAAATAAATAAAGACGATATGCAATTAGAGGTAACACTTATGGTAACCTACAAGCGTGGTATGGAAGATAACAAGGGAAAGTCCTCCGTAACCACAGGCTGTAGGGTACGTTCATAGTGAATACCTTCTTGTACACTCCTCCACGGGCTATAAGCAGAAGGAATCATTAAGGACTACGGCACAACCACGTAGTCCTTTTTGGTTACTTCATCAGATTTTATCGATATAGCATTAAATGAGAATGAATGATAAAAGGTACTTCCGAGCGATAAAACCAGCGGTGGTCGGCTCCGCGCGATATTGTTCCGCCTGTGAGAGAAAAAATCAAGTAGAAAGTACTTTTGGAGAGGACACTTGGAAAGGAGGTCAGAAATGGCAGTCGAGAGACCTAAAGTCAAGTTCAGCGAACATGGTGAGCTCATAGTAACCACTGCGGTCTTATGTCAAATCTTAGACCTGGGACCCGAAATGATCAGCAGACATAATCGTGCAGGTATGCCGAAGGTGGCCACCGGTTGGTGGAACATTCGAGAAGTCCTTGTTTGGCTAGGAATGTCAAAGGATAAGGACGGAACGAAGTCGGCAGCGCAACGAAAATTAGAAGCCGAGGCGGACTATAAGGAAGCCAGAGCGAAACGTGAAAAGCGACTAAGCGAAGTGCTAGATGGTCAGTACATAGATGTGGCCGATGTACAACGTGAATGGACTGGACGCGTTTTAGAATTGAAGTCATCCCTTGGTCTGCTAGCCAAAGCGGTTAGCAAAGAATTCCCAGATGCAGATACAAGGGTGATTGTAGAGAGGACGGTGAATGAGTGTGTCAACACGTACCTCGAAAGCTATTCGAGGGAAGGGAAGTACACCAAAACGGAAATCGACCACAAAAAGAAAAAATAAAACGAATTCAAAAGCTGAATCTGTTATGACATTGAAAAACAACGTCGATGAATTTTCGTTTACGTGGACAGCTCCCGAACTGGAGGCCTTTAAACCACCAGAGCGGTATACCGTATCTGAGTGGGCTGATAAGTTCCGTGTACTGCCAAGCACCGGTGCTGAGCCAGGGCCGTGGCGCACTCTCCGTACTCCATACTTACGTGAACCTATGGATATGCTCAACAATGATCTGATTGAGCAAATCGTACTGTGCTTCGGTGCACAGATAGGTAAAACGGAAGCAGAACTCAATATGATTGGTTATGCACTACATCAATCACAAGCACCTGTCATGATGGTATACCCAACAGATGCCCTGGCAGAGTTCAATAGTGAGAAACGTGTACAACCGATGATAAAGAACTCTGAACCATTGGAGAAAATGTATGATGCCAACGCCAGTCAGAAGAAGGAGCTTAACTTCACGAATGGCAATTACATGGTATTGTCCGGTGCTAACTCACCATCGAGCCTAGCATCTAGGGCAATCAAATATGTGTTCTTTGATGAAATAGATAAATACCCAGCGTTCTCCGGTAAGGAAGCAAATCCAATTAAGTTGGCTACAGAACGTACTAAAACGTTCGTTGATGCCAAACACGTGATGGTATCAACACCTACGGTAGAAAACGGGAATATATGGAGGGCCTTTAAATCAGCTCACGCGCAGAAAGAGTACTACGTACCTTGTCCACATTGCGGAGAATATCAGACCCTCAAATTTAAACAAATTAAATGGCCTGAAAGTGCAAACGGAAATAAAGACTTAGTACGTGATACAGCATACTACGAATGTGAGCACTGCAAGGAACCAATTCAAGATAAGTACAAAATGGAAATGCTGCGAAGAGGGGAATGGCGAACGGAGAACGTACCGAACTGTAGAGTACGATCCGTTGGCTACCACCTATCCTCCATATATAGTCCTTGGGTAGCTTTTGGTAAGGTAGCTTACGAATTCCTATCCTCTAAGGGTTATGCAGACCAATTAATGAACTTTATCAACTCTTGGTTAGCTGAACCTTGGCGGTCTGCTAAAACTAAGAGCACACAAGATATCCAGTTCACAGAGTCAACGTATGACAGAGGTGTTGTTCCTGATAAGGCTACCCTCCTTATTGCTAGCGTTGACGTACAGCTCGATTACTTCTGGTGGGAGGTTAGGGCATACGCGCCAGGTGTTAAGTCATACTTAATCGACTATGGCCAAGCAAGTACATGGGATGACCTAGAAGATATTATCGTCAATCGTGAGTATCCAAGTGAATTTGGGGAACCGCGCCAGGTAATGAAAGCCGGTATTGACTCAGGGTTCAGAACAGATGAGGTTTACCAATTCTGTGCAAGATTCCCTGAAATCTGTATACCTCTTAAAGGTTCATCCAATAGTACAACCATGACGGCACCGTATTCAATGTCAAGTGTTGAAAAGGGTGTTATCGGTGGCTTGAAACTGTATGTACTAAATACCGATTATTGGAAAGACTTTATCTTCGCTCGAATGGTAAGGCCTACAGATGAAATCGGTACGATCCATTTATTCAAGGACTGCCCTCAAGAATATATGGACCACTTAAGGGCAGAAGAAAAGCAAGAAATTCGGAATGTGAAAACTGGTGAGATTACCGTTAAATGGAAACCACTTACTGGACATCCTACGAATCACTTGCTAGATACATGTACTTATAACGCGGCAGTAGCAGATATTGCCGGAGTTAAATATTTAGTAGAGCCTGAGCCTTACGAAGAAGCTGACGATACAACATCCTATGAGGATTACGGAAGCGGAATTGGTAGCACAGGCCATTGGTTTAGATAGGAACAGGAGGTGAACCATGAGCGATGTAAATGAACAACTTGAACGTGTCCGCCAAGTGATTGAGGATATCGAAACTAAAGGATATTCAGAGTTACAGATTGGTGGTAAGCGATTCAAGACGATTGACTTGCCAGTACTCTATGCACGTGAACAAACACTGATGCAACGAGTACATGAAGAGTCCAACGGATATCAAGCTGATGCATTCGTGACATGGGGTGGACGATGAATATCTTAGATAAAGTAATCGGATGGGTTAACCCTGAGCGTGCGCTAGAACGAATGGCAGCACGCGAAGCACTCCGTCAATATGATGCCGCATCAATGGACAGACTGAATAGTGATTGGCAACCTGCATTTGGTACGGCTGAGCAACTAGCAACAGGTTCACGTGATATTATTCGTGGCCGTGCAAGGTCTGCTGAGATGAACAGTGACTTAGCTGAGTCTGCGGTTATTGCCATCTTACGTAACGTAATTGGACCAGGTATCAAGCCACAAGCTAAGGTACGTCATAAGAGCGGTAAGCTCAATAACCAACTCAACAATAAGATTGAGCGTGCCTGGGCGAAATGGACGGAAGCAGGTAATGCAGACGTTCGTGGACTATCTAACTTCTACGAGTTGCAAACAATGGCACTACGTAGGATGTTGTATGATGGTGAAATTTTAGTAAATAAGACGGCACAGGGCGATTATCTTCCTCTCGCTATCCAATTAATCGAGGCGGAGAATATAGGTGCCATAGACGTCAAATATGGCAATAATAACATCATTAGCGGTGTTGAGGTAAACGAATATGGAAAGCCTGTAGCATACCATGTTAGCCAAGCAGACCCTATGGGTGTGAGAACCTTTGAGGCTATGCGGTTAACTACAGACCAAGCGTTCTTATTCTTCAAACCAAATCGTCCAACACAAATTCGTGGTATGAGTCACTTGGCGTTAGTCTTACGTCGGATCCATGATATCGATGAGTATATGGATGCAGACTTAATCGCAGCACGTGTATCAGCGTGCTTCAGTGCATTTATCACTTCTCAGAATTCTGCTAGACAAACTGCAATGCTTCCACGTGATAGCAAAGGTAGACCTAGCATGACAATGGCACCAGGTATGGTTAGACACCTAAGTCCTGGTGAGTCTATCGAGTTTGCAGACCCTAAGCGTAACGCTGGTACTGCAAGCGAATACTCGGCAACTCAGACTAGACGTATCTCGTCCGGTCTTGGTATGAGCGCTGACATCGTAGCGCGTAATATATCTGGTAACTTCTCGGCCGCACGTCAGAACCTGTTAGAGGACCAAAAGACGTTCCGTCAATTACAAGAGTTTGTTATTGCACACTTCTGTATGCCGATTTGGAGAGCCTTTATTGATGCCCTCTATTTATCTGGTGAGCTACCTCCAGATTACCTGGCGAACAAAGACAAATACCAAGAGGTATCTTGGCTTGCTCCAGGGTGGTCTTGGATTGACCCAGTAAAAGAGGTAAATGCCAATAAGGAAGCGATTAAATCTGGCCTTACAACCCTAGAGGATGTGTGCGCAGCATCCGGTCGTGATTGGGAGGAAGTCCTTGAACAACGGAAGCTCGAACAGGATAGGGCTCGTGAGCTTGGGGTGTTACTTGATTATTCCAGTGAGTTGCAACCGCTAACGATGGGCGATGATGACACTACACAGGAAGGAGCTGATGGCTAGTAATGAGTGAACATCAAAAGCGTAGTGTTCTTGGCAACTATTGTCGAGAAACTACTATTGACCACGTCGATACCGATAGTCGGACAGTAGAATTATCATTCTCTTCCGAAACGCCATATGGCCGTTGGTTCGGCGATGAAATCCTTTGCCACGATGAAGAGTGCATCAACCTTGAGCGCTTTAATAATGGCTTGGGTACGGTATTGTTTAACCATGATCGTGATGCGGTCGTAGGTCATATCGAGAAGGTATGGCTAGAAGATAACCGCGGTAAAGCGTTAGTTCGCTTTGATACAGATGAACAATCCGAAACAATATTCCAAAAGGTACAGTCCGGTACGCTACAAGGTGTAAGCGTAGGCTATGCAATCAACCGTTATGAAGTATTGGAAGATGAAGATACTAAATCTACTAACGGTCGATTTAGTGGCCCGGCTTATGTAGTAACGGATTGGGAACCTTTAGAAATCAGCATTGTATCTGTTCCTGCTGACCCAACAGTGGGCGTAGGACGTAGTGCTGAAGAAATTCATACAAGTATTGACACACAGGAGGATAACACACGTATGGATCAAGAGAAAAATTTAGAAGTTCAAGAAGTAAAATCTGCACCAGTTGAAACTGGTCTTACTCAAGCAGACCTTCAAAAAGCTATGGAACAAGAACGTAAACGTACTTCCGAAATTACAGCAATGTTCCGTGACTTCGATGTAGAAGGTGCAGACGAAGCAATCGTATTGGGTAAATCTATTGAAGAAGCACGTGAAATGGTAATGGACCAACTTCGTGCTCGTAACAAAGGTGTATCCGTAACAATGGGCGAAGCTGAAAGCGATAAATTCCGTGCCGCTGCACAAGACGCTGTATTGATGGCAGCAGGTATCCCTGTAGCAGATGCAGCACCAGGTGCACAAGAATTACGTGGTTATTCCATGATTGAAATGGCTCGCGAATCCTTACGCCGTGAATCTGGTTCTACAGTAAACTTTGGCGACAACATGGAATTGGCTCGTGCAGCTATTAACTCTACATCTACATTCCCTGCAATCATGTCTAACTTGGCTAACAAATCTGTAATGGTAGGCTTCAATGAAGCTGAAACTACTTACCAAATCTGGGCAGGTAAAGGTTCTAACCGTGACTTCAAAGAAGCTGCACGCGTAGCATTGTCCGAAGCAGGTACCCTTGAATTAGTTCCAGAAGGTGGCCAATTCAAACAAGACTCCTTCGGTGAAGCATCTGCTCGTACTAAAGTAGCTACTTATGGTAAATTGTTCAGCTTAACTCGTCAAGCGATCATTAATGATGACTTGGGTTTATTCTCCAAAATTGCTACTAAATACGGTTCTGCTGCGAAACGCTTAGTAAACAAAATGGTATATGCTCAATTAACTGGTAACGTTAAAATGCAAGACAATGTAGCATTGTTCGACTCTAAACATGGTAACGTTGCAGGTACTGGCGAAGCATTATCTGTTAAAGCAATCGCTAAAGCAATTACTGCTATGCGCCGCCAAAAAGGTATTCAAGGTGAAGCAACTCTTAACATTACACCTAAATATTTGGTAGTTCCTCCAGAACTTGAAATGACTGCATATCAAATCGTTAACTCTACTGCAGCAGTAGACGGTGTAAACTCCGGTGTAGTTAACCCTTACAAAGGTCGCTTTATTGTTGTAGCTGATGCAGAATTGACTGACCCAGATGCTTGGTACTTAGTAGCTGATGCAACTCAACATGACACTATTGAAGTAACTTACTTGAACGGCGTTGAAACTCCACGTCTTGAAACTCGCCAAGGCTTCGATGTAGATGGCATTGAATACAAAGTAGCATTCGACTGTGGCGTAAGCGCTCTTGACTTCCGTGGTTTATATAAAAACGCAGGTAAATAATAGGGGGATATAACACATATGGCAAAATTCGTATATGAAACAGACCGCATCAATTATGTGGCAACAGCAGATATTAAAGCCGGTGATATCGTAGAAGCAGGTGCACTTCATGGTGTAGCTGTTACCGATATCAAAACTGGCGAAATGGGTGCATTGAAAGTTACTGGCGTATTCAAAGTAGACGCTACTAAAGCTGATACTTACGCTGTAGGTGATGCAGTAACCTTCGTCGCTGGTAAAGCTGCTAAAACTGGTGGTAAACCATTGGGTATTGCAGTAGAACCTAAGACTGCAACACAAGATACTGTAACAGTAATGTTGAAAAACTAATCATTGTATTTTAACGGAAATGCGGGCCACACGGTCCGCATTAACCCTATGAGGTATAACTTATGCTGACCTATGATGAAAGCGCCTTACTCGATGTATTTGGCGAAAAAATAACATATGAAGGTAAGCAGATTAAGGCTAGCGTAGAAATCGGTGAGTATGATGGTAAAGGTTCTGGGTTCGTAACTGGACTTGCTGATAAGGCTAAGATATGGGTTAGAACTAAAGACGTGCCACTACCTAAGACTAAAGATGTAATCTACATCAACGGTAAGAAGTGGTATGTAGATCATATCTCCGATAGCGATGCTAAAATGCATTGTCTTGAAATTGTGGCCAACGTTAGGACGGTAAGACCATGAGTAATTCACCACTTACCATTGTTGACACTGCCACACCGTATCTTGAATTTATAGCTAAGACTAAACCAGATTGGACTAGGAAAGCTATGAAGTCAGTCGGTTGGATGATGCAAAAGGAAATCAAGACCGGAATAAAATCCGGTTCACCTGGTGGCCATAAATATGCTAACTTCATGCCACCTACTATGAGGGCTCAATTTGAGGCAGCATTTGGCGCTAAAGTAAGGCGTGCCTATAAGGAAGGCGGTAAGGCTGATAAGGAAGGTTGGGGGCTAAGGTCCCGAGCTCAACTTATAGCCGGTGGCGTAAAGGAGACTACAGTTGGTTATACACCTCTCGGTAAGATGTATCGAGCTGTTGGTTACCAATATGACGCCAAGTCGCAATCCGTAAAAGTAGGGTGGTTATCATCGTCTGCTAAACGATTAGGCGAACAGATTGAGCGTGGTTATACGAAACAAATCACAGAGCCAATGCGTAAAACATTATTTGCCGGTGGCTTTCAACTTGCTAAAGGGAAGTCTGAATTTAGGATTAAACCTCGTAAAACGTTTGGTCCGATGAGAATAGCCCTACAGCCTAAGTTGGTACCTTACCTAGAGTCTAAAATCGGTGAATATGCACTAGGCAAAAGCACTCAGTTCGCATCTAGTAGACGAGCATATAAAGTGAGGTAGCAATGCAAACTATTCCACTAGCGGTCATTGCTAACAGATGGGCAGAAGCAATTAAGGGTAATCAGAAAATTACTGATTACTGCATGAAGCATTACGGAAAGGATTTAGGGATTTATATCGGATATGACGAAGCAAGTGCACCTCTTGAAGAGGATTGCCCATGTGTGATCATACTGATGGATAACAAGTCCGAAGGGTTGGCTAGCTCATACTCTTACACACTCCAACTTGCATGGGGGATAGTAAGAAATGAGGTAGAACGTGAAGGTCGTGTAGTGAAATACACAGGAGCGTTCGAGTGTGACGAACTTGGCCAATTACTTGTCGAATGTATCATGGCAGTTAACCCTAACTACCCTGTCATTAACATTGACTATGAAACAGACAATATTTCGTGGCGTCCGGTGTATCCGGGTAAAGCCACATACACTATAGAAATACCGCACGTAATTGGCGGTAATGTTGAATATTAGGAGGATAAACATGGCAGTAGCTAAACGTGCACAAGGTGCACAATCTTCTCTTACAATGGCCTTTGAAACTGACTTCGGTACTACACCATCTACCGGTGGCGTGGTAATGCCTATTATCAGCTCTTCCTTAAAGGCTAGCCAAAACTTGAATGACTCCTCTGTTATTCGAGGCACACGTAATCCGGCGGCACCTAGTCGCGGTAACATCGATACATCTGGTAGCATTGTTCCACCAGTTGATGTATTGGGATTTGGCTATTGGTTAAAGCTAGGCTTTGGTGCTCCAACTACAACAGCACAAGGCACTGGCAAAAAACACGTGTTTAAAATTGGTCCAGATATGCCATCTGCTACCTTTGAACAAGGTTATAAGGATATCAGTACTTACCAACAATTCAGTGGCGTACGCATGAATAAGATGTCCTTAAACTTCGGTGGTGACTCTGAATTAACCGCATCCATCGATGTAATGGGATGTAAGGAAACAATGGCAGCAGTACCATTTGATACAGCGCCTAAATCCATTGTGTTTACTCCCTTCGAAAACCTTGAAGCCACCATAAAAGAAGGTGGCGTAACGGTAGCTAATGTATTATCTATGAGCCTTGATATCGATTTTGGCTTAGATGGTGACTCTTATGCTATTGGTGGTAAAGGCTTCCGTACATACATTGATGCAGGTATTGTTGGCGTATCCGGTAATATTAAAGCATTCTTCCAGAACATGGACCTTTTAAATAAAGCTGTAAACGGCACTGAGTCCAGTCTTGAATTAACGCTTACTAAAGGTACTAACTCTTTGACTATTAAATTACCTGAATTGATTTACGAACGTAACTCTCCTGGTATCGATGGTCCTAAAGGTGTAAATATTGAACTTCCATTCAAAGCATATTATGGCGATGATGCTAGTCAATCTGCAGTAGTATTTGAATTGGTTAACAGCCAAACATCTTACTAATCTAACTCATTAGGAGGTATCTATGAATCTTCAAGGTAAAGAATTAAAACCAAGAGCCCTTACATGGACTGAACGTGATAACTTAATCAAAGCTGGTTTAGACTTCGTGTATTGTCCAGTAGATGTTGATGATCAAGTCGCATCTATCGTTCGTAGTCGTGATATTATGCGCTTCATCTTAACAGATGTATATAAGCTCACAGATGAGGAACTCAATACAGTAAGTGATAAGGATGCAATGACATTCGCAGGTGAAGTTATTACATTAACATATCAATTACAAGAAGAAACAGAAAAAAACTAGAAGAGGCGTGGAGGTGGATGTCCTCGGATAAGCCGAAGTACTGCCAGGGATGTAAGGAATTACAAACCGCTATAAAGCAGTACTTCGACTGCTCCGAGTGTGACTATAACCCACCACGCCTATTGTTTGGTTCGAAACTAGCTATGAAGCTGTATAACCTATCACGTAGTCAACGTATTTACCACTCTGGCGGATTAGCTGGGTTTGACTACCCGGCTATACGTACGGTGGCTGAGATTAATAACATCAATCTAAATCCTATGTTATTTAGTCTTATGTGGATATTAGAGGGTTTAGAAATGGAGGCGATGAATAAGGATGTCGAATAACGTAGTAGATATCATAGTGCAACTGACCGACAAGAATGCGCAAGCCGGTTTAGAGAAAATCGCCGCTACCTCTAAGGGAACAGTTGCAGAGCTTTCAAAGTTAAAGAATGAATTATTTGCCATAGGTGCAGGTGCTGGTATTGCAGGGTTAGGTACTAAACTTGCAAAAGAGGCGCTATCTTGGAACTTGTCGGTTAAGAAGATGCAATCCTTAACAGGGGCAACTGCTGAACAAGCAAGTACATTTATATCTGTGGCTAACTATATGGGTGTTGCTACTGATGTAAGTACAGTAGCGTTTGCTAAGTTTGCTAAAGCAGTCTCTACCGCTCAGGACAAGATGCAAGTTGCATCAGCTGAAGGCAAGCTAGCGACTGATATGTTTAGTCGTTTGGGTATTAGCATTGATCAGATTCAAGGTAAAAACACCCTTGAAGTGTTCTCTATTATCCAAGAACGATTAAGGAATATGAAGGACGGTGCCGAAAAGACACGGGTTGAAATGGAACTGTTTGGTAAAACAGGTTACCAGCTACACGGCATGCTGAATTTGTCCGCTGAGGCAATGAAGCAAGTCGAAGACCGTGCTAGAGCAATGGGGCTCATCATCAATGATGAAGCAGCTCAAAAGTCCGCATCCTTTAATCGGCAGTTAAAAGATATGGAACAGACAGGTAAGAGACTGGCCATTATGATTGGCCAAGAATTACTACCTGTCGTTATGGAATATGCACAAGGTGCGATTAATCTTACTAAGACATATAGCGAGTTAGCAACCGAGCAGAAGGAAGCTATCTCAGGACTTCTTAAATTTGGTCTAGAAGCAAGCATAGCTATTACTGCTATCCAATCTATCACGAGCGCATTGAAGTTCATGAGATTGGCTACAATAGCAGCCGCAGGTCCTTGGCTTGCATTGGCAACCGCTATCGGCTTAGCTGGTAAAGCACTATTAGATTATCGCTATAAGGAAGCCACTAAGGGTACTGACTTAGGCGTTGATGTGAATGGGCTTAGAGCTCATAAGAACTTAAACGCACCTGGGACTAATGAAGCCTATATGGCAAACAAAGATGGCCGGTACTGGGTAGAGGATAGTGCGTTCTTCGGACTCATTAAGAACGATCGCTTAGCAACAAAAGATGAAGGTGCTCAAATCGATGCTGCTATTAAGGCTAAGGAAGCTGCAGATGCTGCGAAGAAAAAAGCAGAAGAAGAGCAAGCTAAGATGGAGCAAGAAATCGAGAATGCTAAGAACGGTCTTACTAATAACGAAGCCATCAATAAGGCTAATGAAGAAGCTGGTAAGGCAGCCAAAGCCCAAGAGGCAGCGGCCAAGAAAGCAGAGCAAGCAGCCGAGAAATTGGCAAGTTCTGTAGAACGTCTTAACGAGCTTATCCGCAGTCTTACACTTCAATCTTTAGAGATTGACGGTAGCCAATATGAAATCGATAAGCTCAATGCTAAGAACCAATATGAAACGAATAATAAGAATATTCGTGACATCATTCGGTCTGCAGCCGGCTTAGGTAATGTTGGTGGTGGCTCAGGTAGTGCCTCTGGTGTATTAGATGCCGCTAACGCTCAACTAGGTAAAGCCTACGTATTGGGTGCAGACGGCACATGGGCTACAGATTGCGGTAAGTTGTTTGCAGATAGCGTAAAGGAAACATTCGGCAAGGATGTACCTCGGTATGTTCCATCTATTATGGATGCAGCGGCAGAAGCCGGAGCATGGCACCCAGAAGGTGACGGATATGTTCCTAAAGCCGGTGATGGTGTCGTTGTACTCGGCGATAACCACATTGTCATTGCAGATGGGGACGGTGGCTATACGGGAGCTAACTCTAGTACAGGGGTAGTCGCTAAGCAGTCTATTACGGGAGATTTCGGAGCGATTACAGGCTACGTTGACACGTCTAAATTAGTAGGTATGTCTGGTTCAGTTAATGGCCTTAAAAACGCAAATGCTAAAGCGTTGGCAAATTCCAATCTTGTAGCGGAAGCTAAGGCTAAGAATGAGGAAGTATACCAAAAGAAACTAGCTGAAGCTGACCGTAATCAAAAGATACGTGTTCGTAAGATGAATGAAGATATTGTCAAGTTAGACCTTGAACGTACTGGCGATCGCTTGCAACTTATCAAGGCTGAATCTGAAGCTCAACAAGCGCAGATTGACGATAACCTTCGTGAGTATACAAAAGCCGTTGGTGATAAGACATTAGCTGAGAAGAAAGCTAATGCTGAGAAGTTGAAGCTTACTGCAGAGACTAATCAGAAAATTCGTGAATTAGCTTATACGCAACTTAACGAAGATGTGGATAAGCAGTCTAACTTAGTGAAGCTTGGCCGTGTATCTCAAGAAGATGCAGATAAGGTGCTTGATGAGTCCCTTAAGTCTTATATCTCTTACGCACAGTCTGAGCTTAACGAGGCTCAATTAAGTGCTACACAGCGCTTACAGATTGAGAAGAACCTAGTTGAAGCTCAACAAAAGCTATGGGAAGCCGCAGGACGTAACTTGCGTACTAGCCTAGCAGAAGGTGCTAGACAGTACAACCAACAAGTGACTAACTATGGTGACCTAGCGAAGTCTACTTTTGATAGCACGATGAGCAGTATTAACTCTTCCTTTACTAGTCACTTAGAAGGTATAGCTACTGGAGCTGAGTCATTCGGTAAAGGGCTTAAGAATATCTTTAAGGATATTACAAATAGTATCCTCAAGATGCTTGTAAATCTATCCTTCCAACAGTATGTACAACCTAAGCTACAAAGCCTATTTGGTGGTGTAGTAAACGGTCTAGGTGCTTTAGGTGCCAGCCGTGGTGGTGTATCTTCGTTTGCTAGTGGCGGTTCTTTCGGTGCTGCATTTACTGGCAACAGCTTCGGTAAGTTTGCAAGCGGTGGTATAGCTCCTGCAGGTATGACATTAGTTGGTGAGAATGGCCCAGAGCTCTTACAGTTCAACTCTTCTCATCGCATTTACAATGCAAGTCAAACACGTAAGATGATTGGCGGTGAAGGAGCGAATAAAGTAACGGTTAACATCATCAATCAATCTGGCCAACAACTAGATAGCCAACAACAAGAAACTAAGTTTGATGGCGAACAAATGATAGTTGATGTAGTAGTATCTAGTCTTATGACAAACAAAGGAGGTATGCGTGATGCCATTAAGGCAGCCGCAGTATAGCGTATGTTAGAATTTCCAAACATAAGATATCCGATATACCCTATCGATGAAACAACGCCTGATGTAAGTCGTAAGGCTCAGGTAGAAAACATGACGATGTTAACTCATCGCAAGACTACAAAAGCATTACGATCATATTTAGTGAATTATAAAATACCAACTACAGAGTATGTCCGCTTAAGGAATTTCTTTGACCAAGTGAATACTGCAGAGATATTCCTTTGGACACATCCGGAGACACGAGCGAAGGTAAGAGTTAGGTTTGCTGACCAACTCCATTTCTCTGCTAGCGATTACGGTATATGGAGTGGTTCTATTCAATTACAGGAGGCTTAGATGTTAACGCTATCGACTGCATCTATTATCGAAAAAAATAAGATATCCTCCACTGGTGCATGGGTAATGGCTATTGAGCTGCACCACCCTGAAGGCAATATCCTTCTGGTGAATAACACAGAGGATTTGACATTAGGTGGAAAGCAGTATACGGCGTTCCCATTTAAGCTGGAAGATATTAACGAGGACACTAAGCAGATGCCTAACGTTAAACTCTCTGTAGCGAATGTAACCGGTACTATCCAGCGGTTGGTAGAAAAGAATAAAGGCCTCACAGATTGTGAGGTCAATATTCGAATATTTAATACCAACTTACCGGACATCATTGAATTAGAAGAAACGTTCATCATTAATGCATCTCAATCTAAAGCAGATTGGGTAGTGTTCACATTAGGCACAGACTTCTCATTTTCTCGCAGGTTCCCACCTGTTCGAGTAATGAAAGATTACTGTCCTTTCAAATTTAAGTCTGTAGAGTGCGGATACAAAGGGTACGCACAATCATGTAACAAAACTCTAAAACGCTGTCGTGAGTTAAATAACAGCGTTAGATTTGGCGGTGAGCCAACAATACCACAAGGGGGCTTATATGCGTCTAACTCTAAATAACCTAATAGGTACTCCGTGGAAGGAGTTGCCTTGTTGGGAGCTTGTGGTAGAGGTGTACAAGAGAGCCGGTATTCATCTTGGACCATATGCAACGTATTGGCCAGATATGAACTCACCTTGGCACGAAGTCAAGGAACCGGAAGTAGGGGACATAATTGTCATGAACCTCTACAGTAATAGCGCTGATCATATCGCAGTATATGTCGGCGAAGGTAAGATGATACATTCTACCGAATATGCGGGGGTGTGTGTCGTACCAATGGACAGATTAAGAAAACGTATATTAGGAGTGTACAGGCACAAGGAGGCTCAAAATGATTAGATTAGTAATTGCTCGAAACCCATTCGACCTTACCACTAGACAAGAGACTCTTGTGCCTTTTGTTGAAGGTAAACAGCTTAACCAATATTTCACAGAACCAGGTAACTGGGTGTACTCCATTAATGGTGAGTTAGTAGATGATACTGCATCACCTACTGATGAAGCTTACGTGGTAGTGTTACCTAAAGTTGAAAAACAAGTACTAGGCATCTTGTTATCTATTGGTTTATCCATTGCAACTGCTGGTATTGCCTCCGGTGCTATCTTTGGTATTACTAGCGTATTAGGTCGTACGCTCGCAGCAATGGCTATCGGTATGATTGGTAACACGATCATATCTAAATTGACGGCGCCCAAGACTGATAGCTCAAATACTGAACAGTCAGCTACGTATGGGTGGCAAGGCTCCCAGACTATAGTTGGCCAAGGCCATCCATTAGCTATCACTTATGGTAAGTGTAAAAGTGCAGGCATGCTAATATCTCGTCACGTGATAAGCGATGGTAGTAAGCAGTATCTTAACTTGTTATACTGCGCCGGTGAAGGCCCTATCGATTCTATCTCTAATATCAAATTAAATGGTAACCCTGTAGGTAACTATAAGGATGTACAGGTTGATATTAGACTCGGTACAAATGACCAAACAGTTATCCCTAACTTCAACGATAACTACGCTGACCAACCATTGACTTATGAGCTTACGAATGATTGGTCTATCCATCAAACGCAAGGTAATTTATCTACTGCGTTAGAGGTGACTTTATCATTACCTAATGGTTTGTATTATTCAAACGACAAGGGCGGACTAAGTGAAACGTCAGTCACTATCGAAGGTGGCTATCGTAAAGTGGGGTCCGCTGAATGGATACCACTACCATTGAGTAATGATGGTGGCCAAGATGGTATGGTTGAAAAGAAAGACGGTAAATGGTATCGACTATTTAGCCATTCTAAAACACCGATTGATACTAGCAAGTACTCAGGTACTATTAAGGATAAATCCAATAAGGCTATTTACAGGGTATTCAGGTTCGATGTAAAGGAACCTGGCCAATATGAAGTACGTATGCGATGCGCACATAAAGACGGCAACTCTAACCGCCATGTGAACAAAGTATATTGGTCTCAGTTAACTCAGATTGTCTATGACGACTTCATTCATCCTGGTAAAGTGCTCATCGGCATTAAGGCGCTAGCGACTGACCAGTTAAATGGTAATGATCCAAACGTAACATGGTTACAGGAACGCAAAACAGTATGGGTATTTAATACTTACACTGGAGCATATGAGTCTAAACCGGCTAATAATCCGGCGTGGGCTTGCTACGATATCCTACATCATTGCCGTAAGATTGGTGATGAGTATGTAGTTAAAGGTGCACCTCGTGAACGCTTCGTATATGACGCATTTAAGGCTTGGGCTGATAAGTGCGACGAGAAGCATATTACATTTAACTACATTTTTGATAGTGCTAGTCAAGTATGGGATGCGCTCAAATACGCTGAGAATGTAGGCAGAGGTAAAGTAATACCTTTAGGTACTCGGTTCAGTTGTATTTACGATTATGCTGCTACACCTACTCAGTTATTTACTGTTGGCAATATCAAGATGGACTCATTTATGGAAGAATTCCAAGCCACATCATCCAGGGCAAATGCTATCGAGGTATCTTTCCTCAACAAAGCTAAAGACTATGAACGGGATGTACTTCCTGTATTCAGTGAAGAATATGACGTGACTACATCGTTAGCTAGCCCTGCGCAAGTAGAACTTATGGGATGTGATAACGTAGACCAGGCATACAATTACGCTAAACACTACCTAAGAGCTAATAAGTACGAGGTGCGAACTTGTACATTTGAGGCTTTCACAGACGCCATAGCCTGCACAATAGGGGATGTAATTCTACTACAACACGACGTGACGGACTGGGGTCAAGGCGGTCGTGTAGAGTCTGCTACTGGCAATAAGGTAGTGCTTGATAGAGACGTTACATTCGAGCAAGGTAAGACCTATCGACTTATGGTGCGTAACGCTACTACAGATGCTTTAGAATCTTATGACGTGGCTAGTGCCAGCGGTAATACATTAACTCTTGCTAAGAGTGTAGTTGTTCAAACTGATGATCTATACACCTATGGTGAGGCTACTAAGGAAGCTAAGCCGTTTAGAGTATTGTCTATCAGTAAGTCTAATTCTGAAATGACTCGGAAGATATCCTGTATTGAATACTATCCTGAGCTATACGCAGGCGATGACGGTTCCGTTCCTATCATTGACTATACTACACAGTCCGATGTACTAAAGGTTATTAATCTAGTACTCTTAGCTGACACTAAGACCTTGAAGGACGGTACTGTACTATGTGATATCAACGGTACATGGCAATTACCAAGGGATAGAGTTGCTAAGAATATCATCGTTTATTACAAGCCTGTTACTACTCAAGAGTGGCAACAGTTCAAGGTGTTAGATGGTAGTGCTACTAGCGTAACCATTCCAAGCGTAGCGACTGACGTCAACTACGACGTTAAGATTGTATGTACAAGTGATACAGGAGCTGCGTATGAGGGGGTAGAGCGTGCAGTGTATGTAAGTGGTAAGGAAATACCACCGGCTACACCTAAAGGCTTTAAGGTGACACAGGATGCAGTAAATAGTAGTGTACTTCACTTATCATGGAAACCTAATGCAGAGGCTGACCTACATGGATACACGCTATATGACGGTAACGATGTAGTCCTTATTAAACATATAGGCGGTACATCCTACTCGTACTTCATTCCTAATACTGGTAATTACCAATTCAAGCTATCGGCTATTGATACGTCCGGTAATGAAAGCGGTAAGGCTGAAGCACGTATTACAGCGACTGTATCTGCTGAAAGTGTAGCTACACCAAATGCACCGGCTCATGGTGAGGTAACCATTGGTAAGACGATCACTGCTGCATGGGACCCAGTAGAGAATACATACATCGATTACTACGAAGTACGCCTTGATAGTAATGTTGGCCAAGCTACAAATAGACTTGCCAAGACTACAGATATCCGGTCTGACATTAAGCTATCTGCTCGCAGAGGTGCGGTATTCGTGTATGCGCACAATCCTGTTAAAGGATATGGTCCAGCTCTTAGACTAGACTATAATGCACCTGTTCCTAGTGCTCCAACTAACGTCAAAGTAAAAGGTAATATTACAGGCGTGAGCGTAGTCTTTGATAGCATACCGGATACTTGTATAGGCGCTAATATTTACATTGGTACAGAGAAGTATTTCGTTACTACTAACGTAAATATAATACCGCATGACCCAGGTGTATTTGATGTGAAAGTTGCGTATGTAGATGTGTTTGGTGAGGGTGTTTATTCCGATATCGTTGGTACTTCAGTACCGGCTAGCATCGACTCTGCTTTAATCGACAAGGAAGCTCTTGGCATTAAGGCTATGGACGATAAGATTAAAGAGCTTACTCAAACTGCTAATGCATATTCTACGCAGGTGCAGAACCTAACCACTAATATGGCCACACAGTTTAGCCAATTATCTGAAGGTATTGACCTTAAACTAAAAGCATTGAATGGCGATGAGATTGTAAGTCGTATTAATCTAAGCTCTACAGGAACAAGAATTGATGGCAAGCTACTACACGTAACTGGTGATGCACTATTCGACAATAACATCATTACTAAGCAGATGCTCGCTGCTAAAGCCGTGTCTGCAGATAAGATGGACGTCGGTGAGTTAAGTGCAATCAGTGGTAACCTTGGGACTGTAACAGGTGGTAAGGTTATCGGCGGTGTACTTCAAAATAAGACAGGCTCGTTTAAGGTCGATGAAAACGGTAACATCGTAGGCGCTAATATTACAGGCTCACGTATTGACGCTCAATCAATTATGCAAGCTGGATTTAAAATCAGAAACATTGATGTACAAATCTATAAAGTACGTCATGGTGACTGGTGTCCACTACCGGAAGGGTTTAACGAAAATCAATGTACATTCGTACCAGTTGGATATATTCAAACAGAGAGCTATTGTAATACAAGCAATAACGGCAGGCCTTATATCCCAAACCCTACAGATAACGGGATAGGTAAAGTTGGTGAACGTATTACATTTGACAGATTTAATCAACAAAAACATAGATGGATTGGTGCTTGCGACTTGTATTTCAGGACTAATCGCTCTAAGAAAGTTAACATCGGCATCAAAGGTAAACGTCAAGCAGTTGCGGAGTCAAGATACCTTGATATGTCTACATCAGGTAGTGACGGCAGTAACCCAGGCTTTAAGGACGTTGAATGTTACTCCTATGGGGAATTATATATATTGGTTATTGCGCGACAATAAGGAGGCTATATGGTCGAACAAGATTTAACACTCCACGCTGGACAAGACTTTGATATCACGTACGTCGTACCGCCAGATAACGATATGACATTAAGTCAATATAAAGGCGCTTGTAAAATTCGCAAGCGCCCATATGACAATATGATATTAGAGTTACATTCTGTGGTAGAGTCAAAACAGGTAAGGTTTTTTATTTCTGGCCAAGAGTCCGCGGAGATGAAAATAAAGGGCGGCGATTACATCTATGACGCATTCCTTTATAACGATGACCACTGGCTCAAACTTGGCCAAGGTACGATTACGATCGTGCCGGATATTTCTATGCATGAGTAAGGAGGGTGGTAACTTATCATGGCTGAAACAAACAATACTTTGACAATTAAATTTGACAAAGAAAATAAATTACCACTTATTGAGGGGCTAGGCAAAAGCGCCTACGCAATAGCAGTCTCTCATGGGTTCGAAGGTACCGAACAAGACTGGCTTGATAGTCTACGTGGACCACAAGGCCGGGAAGGAGTTCCAGGTCCTCCGGGACCGCCTGGTACTGGTGCTAATGTAGATTTATCGCCGTATGCAACTAAACAAGAAGCCGACAATCTGTATCTAAAAAAAGTAGATATAAGAAATTACCTAACTATGATAGGCGATATTAAGTACGCACTGAAAACAGAGCTAAATAATTATTTGTCTAACACAGATGCGGTTAATAATTATGCTCAAAAAGGCTGGGCGACTCAAACGTTTGCATATAAGAACGATTTAGGTACTTTCATTAAGAAAAACGAGATTGCTCAATATGCATTAACACCTGGCGATGCTTCTAGTCGTTACGTCAATAAATTAGAGGGGCAGTCCTTCGCTCAAAAATCTGAATTAAGTGAGTATGTTAAAAAAGCAGAAATTAATCAATATACATCAAGTACACAAGGGCCGCCAGGGCCTAAAGGAGAGCCGTTTAAATATTCTGATTTCACGCAAGACCAACTTAACGCACTTAAAGGGCCAAAGGGTGATAAAGGCGAACCCTTTAAATATTCTGATTTTACTGCAGCGCAACTCGAAGCATTAAGGGGTCCTCAAGGCCCTAAGGGCGAGCCATTACGCTTTGAGGATTTAACCGAAAGCCAAAAGCAACAACTTAAAGGCCCAAAAGGAGATAGCATAAGCGGAGCATCTGCAGTTAAATCATACGATGTTATATGGGGTATAGCTAGAGCTGGTGAACGTGGCAACGGTAGAGGGTATTTAGAGTATAGTCCTTTGACTGGTTTTGGTAAGCTACACTTGGACATTGTATTAACGCAGAATAGCGGAAATGGTGGTGTTATTGCTACCTTGCCTGCTAATTCTCCTGTTCCTTCAAGGTTATTAGAAGTTGCTGTAGATGCAAACAATAATAGCGTATATATTGAACCAAACTCTAGGAATATTAAAGCTTGGGGTGTGGCTAGTGGCAAGAGGTATATTTTTGATGTTGTAGGTTTTTGGAAGGAGAGTTAAATAATGGCAGATAATACTTTAACTTTGAAATTCGATAAAGAATCTATTTTGCCTTTATTCGAGGGCTTAAGAGGTCCACAAGGTCCTCAAGGCGAACCTGGTTCAATCGGCGAACCTGGTCCAATCGGTAATCCTGGTCCTAAAGGAGAGCCTGGCAGTGCTAAAAAAGCAGCAGAACTTTTGAAACAAAAGAACGTATATCTCGCCGACTCTAGCGTTGAAACAGTTCTTGCAAAATTGGTTGAGCTTGTTGGGGCTACCATTAAGGTATCTTACAAACCGATAGAGTATGCTCAGCCTTTAGAAGGCCAAACATTCATAGATTTAAAAGGGGAACCACACTTCAAGGTTTCCGTTGACGAGGGAGAAAAACGTGTGTTTGAGAGCGACAATATGCGCGTTCCTATCGCACCATTTGGGATTGCTAATATCTTGGTTAAATATTATGATTTGGCTGATCGTGAGGTTGGCAGTGTAGAAATTAAAGGTGTAGTGGGTCACTCCAATGCTGATGACACGTTTGAGGAAAATGGAGTAAGATACTCCTTATTTGGCCGAAAATTGGAAATTGATGTAACTAACTTCAAAGGAAATAACGCTTTTAAAGCACTTGGTAAATGGCTAGTTACTCAAATCGATAGCATATTAATTAAAACAAGTAAGAAGGTAAGTCTAGTAACTAGGGACGGTCAAGATAATCAATATAGTTTTAGAGATACCAATAATAATGCTATTGGTGATATTCCTATTGTTGTTGAAACTCCTCAAAATGTTGCGTTCTCTAATATGGAGTATATGTACAAACCTATTAAAATAGGCACTTTACAAGATGGTATAAGTAGTGTCTTGTTTCAAACTTCCAGAATCGAATGGGACGATAGCAAACATAAATATATTAATGCAGGCGACGCTGTAGACCATTTATAATCAGTCCTTAGTTAGCACAGAGTAAGGGGGGCGCATATCTCATCTGGACATGGCAATTTGAACTGAACGATGTCTTGACTACGCTTACAATTATAGGTGTAGTGTGCGGAGCAGGTTATCGATTGTTAATAGTACCGCTATTAAATAAAATCGAAGCTCAGCGAATACAGGATAATATATCCTTCACGAGTAAGTGGGATACACTCTTTGATACTCTCAATGAGTTAAAAGAGGATATGAAACTCTCACGTGCTGAACGTGTAAAATCGGAGGCTACCTTCATGATGTTAACCACGAAGCTAGAATCCATGGAAAAGCGAATTAATGAGTTAAGGGAGGAATTACATGAACATACCGCCTCGGCTCATGGACAGCGCTAAGAAAGTATTTCAATCTGTTAGGGTGGCCAACATCCACCCTACAGGTGTATTAGCGACGAGGGCATTAGTCCTCGTCATGCTAGTACCTATTTTATTGGTGGTCACTCAATATGTTATGTCCTTTATTAGCGGGTATGTCTCAGACGAAGCAAACAAGCTGATTAACGTAGGCATTACTATTATTGACCACATATTCATACCTAGTGTCTTAATGGCCCTTGTAGGGTTCTTAGGGCTTTGGCTAGATAAAGATAATAATGGTATTCCTGATAAGCTAGAAGAACAACCAAAGGTACCGCCTATGATGGAAAGGGGGAGTGCGGATGATAAACGTTAGTTTAAGCGACTTAAACGACTACTGCAGTAGGGCTGTAGGTTACATCGATAAAGTATACCTACACTGGACTGCAGGGCGATATAATCAACAATTTAACGATTACCACATCAATATTGATGGTAGCGGTAACATCTACATTGATGGCGAACTAACAGACCATAAAAGCCACACATGGATGCGTAATGGCAGGGCTGTAGGCATATCATTAGATTGCGCCTATGGGGCCCAATGGGTAAATGACTTAGGTGATTATCCACCGACTGCTGCGCAAATTGAAACACTAGCGCAAGTGGTTGCCGTATTATGCGTAGACCTAGGACTACCTGCTAGCATTAGCAACGTGTTAACCCATGCTGAGGCAGCGGATAACATGGACGGGTTTTACGCACATGATCCATATGGACCAACAACTACATGTGAGCGGTGGGACTTATGGGTAGTTACCCAAGGTGATGAACCTGGGAGTGGTGGCGATGTAATACGAATGAAAGCTAAATATTACGCTCAGCAATGGGGCAGTAATATATAGGGGGTATATATGTATGAAAAAATCAAGTCTACAGTTACTGGCTATCCTAAGCTTTATTATATTGTCGGTGCTATTGTGCTCCTCTCCATCTTTTGCCTCTGGTACATCTTCCACCAGCCAAGCGGAATCAACAATCACGATTCCCTTAACACAGTGGAACGAATTGAAAAGCAACAACGAGAAAGCCTTGAGCTTAATAGAGACATCCAGTCTTCCATTGACCGAAGCTCAAAGCTTAGTCATGAAGCAAAGGGAAGAATTGAACGAAGCACACAATACAATATCGACATTGGAAACCGAATTAATGAAAGCCAAAATGCTATCCATGAAGCAAGAAGTTACCTTGAACGAAATGTCGAGCTCTTTGATAGAATTGAAAGGGCAAATCGACAACGACAAGAGAACAATCAAACGACTACGGATGCAACGCAACCTGTCTCAGATGGTGGGAGCTGGAGCAGTAATCGGAGTAGTGATTCATCGGTAAAGAGGTGATCCATACATCTCCATAGCGTGTAATGGTGGATACACGCAACCTGTTCCAAATAGGAACAAGTTGTAAAGTAATTGATTATAACTGAATAGCATAAAATCAAGCCTACTAGCTTAGATAAAAATCTTTGTTAGTAGGCTTTATTTTTTTAGAATG
>ERZ772974.270-NODE-270-length-40474-cov-41.169846_pt1 | contig 40474 bp, 35 predicted proteins | sample MGYA00580671_ERZ772974 | MGnify/ENA primary metagenome ERZ772974 (study PRJEB29015, sample SAMEA2738065) | human oral metagenome | biome: human oral; feature: human-associated habitat; material: saliva | place: China | collected 2218 ... | reverse complement strand
ATATTTGTTTGGGAATATAAGATTTAATTGCAATATATTGATGATCAAAAATCCAGGTAACTAAAAGAAGCGACACTGTTAAAATTAAAAATCTTGACATCCTTAAAAAATTCTTATGATTAAAAAACCACAATTTAATTTTTGATAACATACATCAATCCTCCTGTTTAAATATTTTAATTATCGGACTATATTATCATATAATTGATCTTTATCCAATCTGAAATGGCATATTCATCTTTTTGTAATTGAAAAAGAGTGTATGTAATTTTTTCTGTAAATTAGCCTTCTATGGTCAATCTGCCGATCAGGCAGTAAAAAATTAAAGATTTGATTTTGAGAAAGGTTGGTTAAAATCCCATCTTTCTCAATTTTATAATATTATTTAATTATAAGCATGTCAACAAAAACCTTCATAAAGTCGGTTTTAAAACTAATAGCTTATACGTTCTTCGAACATAATCGATAGCTCACCAAAAATAGAGCCCCAATTTCTTATAGGGTGGGTCCATTTTTTACTGATTTTTTTTACTGATTTTTTCTACCGATAAAAATAAAGCTTTTTCTAACGAAGATTTTGTAGGAAATACACTTCTATTTCTGTTTAGTCTCTTAAACTGTGCATTTAAGCTTTCAATGGCATTTGTAGTGTATATGACTCTCCTGGTTTCTGGTGAGAACTTAAAAATAGGAGTTATACAATCCCAATTTGTATACCATGATTTTAGGGAATCAGAGTATTTTTCAGACCACTTTTCAATAACAGCATCTAAACTCTGCCTAGCTTGTTCTTCACTTCCTGATAAGTAAATTGATTTCAAGTCTGTAGCAAACTCTCTCTTGTCTTTATAGCTGACATATTTGAGTGTATTTCTTACTTGATGTACCATACAAAGCTGGTATTCCGTATTTGGAAATGCTACGTTTATAGACTCTTTAATACCTGTTAAACCGTCTGCACAAAGTATCATAATGTCTTTTAATCATCTATTTTTAAGCTCATTGAATACTGATAACCAATATTTCGAAGACTCAGCATCTCCAACATAAAGCCCAGAACATCTTTCATGCCTTCAGTCACTTATCATGGATTCTGATACCTCAAAACCGTATATATCTTCTATTTCTTCTACTATTGTTCTATTAGTTAGTTCGGAGGCATACATATTTATTATTTTTTTCTATCTCTAAAAAAATCAGCCCAATATGGATTTTCTTTATCAAAAATTTCAATCTCATCTTCTGTAAGATTATGAGGATAATCAGCAAACAAATTATATATTTTCTTTCTATCGAAACTAAATAAAAACTCACCTACTGAATCTATCCTTTCTACCCACCATACCCTACTTGTTTTACCATCCTTATGAAAGTTACTCATACCCTCTATATCACAATCTGCAAAAACAGTATTGTCTGGTTTGGAAGCATATTCTTCCAATCTATTGATGAAATCATCATAATTATTGTTTGACACTACCTCTACCCCCTTTTTTATTTGATATTTTTTACCAGTATTAATCTAACCTAACATTTTTATAAACTCTTTATTGTTCAAAGTATCAATGTCAATTAAAATTTTTTCTTTATCAATACTATTATAATTATTTCTTACCCTCTAATTTTTTAATACCAGTACCATTGAGTTTTTCAATTGACATCAGTTGAGTTCTAGCAAGCTTTCTAAGTTCTATCATTCTTTCTTTCTGATCCATTCCTTTATCAATAAGGATTGCATTATAACTTTCCATATTTGCTAGTACCAATAACTCATTCAGACTTGCATAGTCTCTCATATTTCCCTTTAAGTCAGGATTTTCTTCGCGCCACTGTTTTGCTCTTTTGTTAAATAAGGCAACATTGAGCATATCGGCTTCACTTGCATACTTATAAGATAACTGTTCTTTGGTAAGATCCTCTAGGAGATATTCTTTGATTGCGTCAGTATGAATTTTGTAGTTAATCTTGGAGATTTCTCTATTCAGATTCCATCCTAATGATAGCTTAGAATTTTCATCTGACTTAAGTCTTTTGTAATCCTGAATTACATACATCTTAAATTCAGCAGAAATCCATGAAGCAAATTCCATAGCTATATCAGGATGAGCAAAGGTTCCTCCTCCTCGTCCAGATTTAGAAATAATATCGATCGTATTTGTATTTTCAATCCACCTTTGAGGGGATAAGGTAAATGCATTTTTTCCTGCTTACTTTCTAAAGGAGTCGAATTCGACTCCTTTAAAATTAGGATTGTGAATAGTCTCCCAGAGACCAAGGAATTCAATTGTATCTCTTACTCGTAACCAGTTTTTAACAACATCTTTAGGTTCATGCACATTTTTGTATCTTGCAATATCTGTTAGACTTATATAGTCGTTTTTGAAGTCATCAGTATAAATTTGAATAGCAAAACCTTTTGCTTCAATCGTGTCTTTTTTAACCTTAGACATATGAGTTCCTCATAACGCTTTTCAAAGGCACTGGATATATTACGAAGAAAAATAAGTCCAACAATTACTTTTCTTTATTATTTTTTATTATGCTTTTATACAGTTCTTTATTTCTTATCAACTCTTTGGCTTCTAATTCAGTGATCGCTATTGTTGTTATACTGCCATCATAAACCCCAACCAACCAATCTTCTTCAACCCACTCTCGATCAGTGTAAGAATAAGCTTCCAATAACAAAGGTTCTTTTTTCTCTTATTAAAATTTCATCCCTTATATCAACTAGATATTTCATATTATCACCTACTTATTTTTAATTTTACTTATATCAGGTGGCATAGGTATTTCTTTTTAGTTTCTCTGTAAGATTATGGTTACGTGTACCCATTAGACCAAGGTCAACGTAACGATACAGTGTTTTGATGCATACAAGCTCACAACGGTCAAATTCGCCACTTTGCAGGTCTCTTCCGACACAAGCATCTAAAGACCACTTATCCTCTCTGATGTGTGAGTCTACATAGGCAAGGAAAGCTGCCTTTTCTAGGTTATCAAGGTGTCTGCCGCAGGCAAGACGATTCTGTTGGTATGTAGCTTGTCCTACCTTTGCCTTGTAACGCTTAATATTGACTCTATACAATGAGACAGTACCTCTGCGTATCTCATTGCGGACAGTGCTTGGAGCACAGCCGATTTCTTTAGCGATTTTTTTAGCTGACCATCCATCTTTCAAGCGAATCTGAATCAAAACTCGTTCATCATAAGAAATATGTTTCCCTTTTTCGTGTTTAGTTGTGGTAAAATATACATGATCCATAGTTATAATTCCCTTGGTTTATTGTTTATTTAACACCTACATTCTACCACAGAAGTATAGCTATGGATTTTTTATTTAAATGTTCAACTTGATTATACAATCAACCAAAAATTACATACACTCAAGGTAACCATCTCTTTTTATTTTTTATATATTAGATAACTATTTCTAATATCAGTCCATTCCTTACTTAAAGAACTATTTAACCTGCAGAATATTCTCTCTGAAAGATTAATTTTCGACTCGAATATGGCATTTTCATAGAGCAATAACACTTCTATTATTTGAGGTAAAATCACATTTGTTTCAACTGAATTCTTTTCATATCTACTACATATTTCATTTATTTTTTCATATATATCTTCAGATGTCTTTTTAAGAGAGTATAACTTAATAGCTCTATCAAAAAGGCTACTGGATACTATAAAACTTAATAACAACGATGAGTAATCATCCATACCACTCATGAAAAGCTTTATAACGAAGAATAATAAAGCAATCCCTGAAAAGAAATAGTATGGGAAAGACATTTTCTCTGCTATTCGTGAAGTAAACAGGGAATTTTCATGTATGTTAGCCAGTAACTTTATTTTCTCTTTTAATATAGAGGCATTATTGTAGTAAGGTTCGCTATTATAGTTTGGAATTCTTTTCTCATTAAAACTATTATCAATAAGCCCAACTTCTCTAATGCGATGACCTTTATCGAAAAAAAAACTTTTAGAATACGATGATATACACTCGGCAACTAAAATCACACTTGATATGACAAGAAAAATTTTAGCAGGAATAAATAATGTCACCCCCTGTACAATAGCTAATACAAATGCTATCGCACCAAAAATATCTTGAGCTAAATCAAACATCTTAGACAGAATAAAATCTTTATTTTGAGGATTTTTTGTTGACATTTTTCCCATCCTCCGTTAATATCATACTTGCTTCATATAGAAACTCATTTCTATATGAAGGATTCGTTATAATTGGCAATATATATTTGCCATGACAATTCCGCAACCTTTTACCAGAGCCACAAATACATGGCATATTACCTCTATACTTATTGTTGTATACAATAAATACTATTCCCTTATATTGTTTCTTGGTTAACCTTAAATCATTTATATAATAATCAAGCAACCCTTTATAGCCATGTTTTCTATCACCAAATGGGTATGTCTTATATTTTTCAAACCAATCTAAGGTGTATATAAATGCATTCACAAACTTCTCAATAAAAGCTATAAAAGATGGATTTTCATTTAAGAAATATATCATTTCACCTATTGTTGCCAAACAAACATTACCATCATGATAGATATGTTCTATATGTTCTGGATAATCGTAAACATAAAGTTTAGGAATGCTATTTGGGAAGTTTTTTTGAACTGTAAGTTTAATATTTCTTTCGCCTTGAGCAATATGTCCATCATAAGCCAATGTGTAATTATATATACCTTGGATTATATACTCTATATTATTATCAATTATCGTTAATCTCGGCTGACTATCTAATAATCGCTTTATTTCATTGCCTAATACATAACTCATACTATTTCTTCCAAGGTTTTGTTGGCGTGATTATTGTAGGCGTATCAAAGGCTTCAGCAAAAACTCTTGTGTTAATATCATTGTGAATACTTTGTTTGAATTTTAGTTCATCCTTGATATTCATAAAATTATTTAATTCCGAAACCCATTTGCTCATATTACTCAACCTATTGTCTGTGTATCGTTCGATAAGATTTTCTCTTAAGTCGACTGGATTTAATATTTTACCATCCTGCATTAGAGATATATTTCTACTGCTAAATCCAACAATAAAAGCATTTACAATATCTGAAACTGATAAAAACCATTCATTTTTTATACAGTCTGCAACTAATGCTGAAACTAGAAGTGACGACGGCTTGTCTACACTCAATTTGCTTCTGTCATAATAAATATCTCTATGCCTCTTGATAAACTGAACAGCTTTTTGCAAGCTTGATTTATAGTAATAGGTTGGTATTTTTTCGATACTTTCAAACGACATCCTTATATCATATGGTAAATTATTGTATTGATCTGATTTCATATCAGTACTTAAATGTTGATTACTAATTTTCAAAAACCACTCACCAAATCCGAGAGGATTACTTGTAAGCCAGTCATAAACAGAACATTCTTTATTTGTTATAGCAACAGTTTTTTCAGCATTTGAATATGAAACTCCTGAGTTAATAATATCATTTTTTATCGAAATATCTTCATCAACTGAAGGGACAATATCTAAGGAAAAGCCAACGCCATCGGCTACTTCTGCGTATTTTAGCGTCCAGCAGTTTCTATCTTCTTTTTCTAACTTATCGGAGTAAATTCCACTTTCTTTTATGCAATTCCCAACATCATTTTTTACACTTTTTGCATCAGTGTCTTCCTTTTTTCTTTTCAATATTGCCAATACATCTAAGTCATAATCATGCTCTTTACCATCGCGGTATGGGCGTATTGTTGTTCCTATCAAAAATGAACCCTGTGGATAAAAATCAGAATCCAAACCTTGTTCATCTAAATATTTTGATAAGGCAGCATACTTATCTCTAGCATTTTTCTCCATTGTTGGCGATAAGTCCAAATCATGTAACGAATTTAAGATATATTTATCTCTTTTTATCATAATTACCTCCTATATTTCTGCAATTCTCCTATTAATAAAAGCAATATCTTCTTCACTCAAAGCATATTTTTTATATAACTGATTGTCGATTTCTTCAATTGATTTATCCCAATGAATATCAGATGTTCTGCTAAAATTTTGCATTGGAACATATTCCCATGTTTCAGACTTATTACCCTGAGTTACTTTTAATATTGCTAATAAAATTCTGCAAAATTTAGTCTTTATATATTTAAGTAACGCTTCTGCTTCAAATTGACTATCAAACACACCAAAACCTATAAATGTTTGAGTTATTCCATCTCCTGGCACACCAAGCACAGGCTTACTAATCATTCTTGCAGGCTTATCTCCTAGCGTCCCCGATGCTCCATTAGAAAATGGAACAAATACTTTGTATTTATCAATCCAAATCTCATCCTCTACATATTTTGAGGGAATATATCTATATGCTCTAGCTCTTTTTATCAAACCTAGTACTCTAATACTATTATTTTCTTTTTTTTCTTCTGTAAAAACATCTAACCTTTCCATTATTATCTGTCTAAATCGTCTGTCTTTACCATTGCTACCAATAATAGATCTATATTCAGGATAATCATTATATAGCAGATCTAAATTGAATTTGTTTTGACTATAAATTATAGTCCTGATACTATCTTGTTCCTCTCTCCAAACTTTGTTTCTAATTACATTTAATTCAGGATAACTAACAAACTTGCCGATCTTCCCAAATTCCACTCTAGAATCTCTATATGTTATAGCAATTCCTCCTGGAATGAGTATATCCTTAAATACTTTTGCACTATCGCTTTCAAAAAATGGAACCTTTAAATGCGGATCATTTAACATTTTTTTATTCCAATCTGACGGTGTTTTTCCTGCATCAAATAAAAATCTTGCAGGCGTAATTAGAATAGCTATATCTCCTATATTATGTGATGTTTCCAAAAACATATGATATATTGGATCATCACTTGAACTTGTTCCTTGTGCCGACGCATGATATGGCGGATTCCCAATTATAGCTCCGAATTTCACTGTTGTCTCACCTGCCTTAATTTCATCTTCTAATGCAATTTTCCCAAATGGCTTTTCCTGCTTTAATATGCCACTTATTTTCTCATAATCTACTTCATCCTTATCATTTTTCACACCAATCAAATCATACGCATTGAAACCTACGGCAATATTTTCAACATTGATGTCTAATATCTCATAAAATCTTCTCGTAAATTCATACGCAACAGATGATGTCGGAATAGAGTAAATAATATCCCTTACATCTTCGTGCGAATATCCAAGTTCATATGTCAGCCTCTTATATAAAGAAACTGCATATTCTCCTGATTTGCTTGCTATATCGAGCAACTTATCTTGATTAGACACAATCTCTTTTAATCCCTCTTCAGGTAATAAGCCAACCATTTCATCGCACACCTTAGATGGTGTAATAACCTCTGATTCAGACATTCTATTAAATTTTTTGATAGATGTCATTGCTCTTGTAAGCGGTGCAACCGATTCATCACAAGCAAGCATTGAGATATTTTGTATCTTATAATCCAGCCTGCTACGCTTGAACGGATCCATTACCTTGCTTATCTTTTCAATGATGCCTTTATCCAAAAATAAATTCTTAGATAACCTAATATTTTCATTCGTATCAATCACGCTTAAAATATCATCAAGTGAAGCCACTTTATCCTTTGTCAAGAAAGAAAAGAACAAAATCCTCTGGTAATATGTTTTAATCTGACTTTCTAATTTCTCTATTTCTTTATCGCTTTTTTCTTCAATATAATCCTTGCTTTCCGGTTTATCTTGATTTCCTTCAGAATTTTCGACTTCCTCAACGGCTTCATCAATATCAAGTTCATCACCTTCACCTTGATTTGGTTTTATTGTAAGCCCCTGTTTAGAACCAAATTCTGCCTGTTGCTCAATAACTTCCCTAATAGTTTCATCTTTTAATATTGATAAATCTACAGGAATATCCAAGACTTCATCCGATACACTTCTTTGATTGTTGTATTCACTGATTGCCTCTAATATATTAGTCGCATCTACCTCTTTAATTTTATTATGATTCATCATAATGACAGGAGATATTCTAAGCTCTTCGACAATTCTTTCTTTTAACTTGCTATTTCCGTTTTCTTCTGTGTTGACATTATAAATCAGTGATTTTTGTTCCTGCATTCTAAACAACCTATCAGGATCAAAATCAACAAGTAGTGTCTGAGGTTTTAAGTTCTCTTTAATAAATCCTTTTTCACTGGATAATGTCCTTATATATTGATTTTGTAGTCTAAAAATAGACTGATCATATTCTTGTGGAGATGATGTGTCTTTAAAATAAAGCATAGTATCCCACTGTTCAACAGTAGAGCCTGTGAGCATTCTGTTAACAGTTAGTGTTATGGTCTTCTTGTTCGAGTCTTCACATTCCTTTATTTTATTCTTTACATCACTTGGTTTTTTATATGTCCTTCCTGCATCAACTCCAGAGATATTTACGATTTCATACTCACTAAGATTTTTGAAAGTATCTTTTTGCTTGCTTAAAAGTTCTTCCATAGCATCACAAGAGGCGCAATACGGAAGTACCATTACCATATGACGGCACATCTTACCTTCTTTGATTTTATCATAATCTAAGAAACCAAGTAGGTTCTCATCTTCTTTGCTGCCATCTATAACCTGAAGCAAATCTATTATTTCAGGCTCGTTAATGAATTTCTTATGTCCATTATTTTCTTTATCTTCATTTATTGACTCAGGTTCAAATAGTTTAGAAAAGGCAAATGTAACGCCACTTCTTTTAAGAGCTTCCATTTTCTCACGAGAAGATTTGTTAGGATTAAATGCAAATCTAACCATTTGTGGAAATCCGTAATACGGATTATCCCATTCGTTAATATCATCCTTATTAAGATTATTTTTATCCCATTCTTCCTGCTCTTTGACTATATCAGAGAATTGTACAAACGAAATAATATCATCTTTTTCAAACTCGCTCCCCATTAGAATACGATATGGTGTACCAGATAGATGTAGTCTAATTCTTGCATTTATTTGTTTTAGTTTTTCCTCTGCTACATTTGCATCAATATTCTCATCATCAAGTTCATTAATATTGGACTTATCAGATTTTTCATACCCTGCATTTTCTAAAATTTTTCCAAAAGATTCTGCTCTTGCTCCGAAATGAGTTTCGTCAATAATAAGCAAATCAATCTGTTCTTGGAAAAGTTCTCTATGCTTATCCTTGATTGTATCCCCCTGTAAATCCTGCAAGGTTAAAAATATTACAACTTTTTTATTTACTTCCCTGTTTGACTTAATGGCATTTTCACTTGAAGCTAAATCATAAGCTTCTAGGAACACATACTCTGAAAAGTTGCCTGCTCCCTCAACAGTTTTTTTCCATTCATCTTTTACATCAGCTTTTGCCGATACAACCAAAACGACATTCGCAGAGATTTCTAATGCACAGCAAAGAGAGGTAAAAGACTTTCCAAAACGCATAACAGCATACATAAGCAGGTTTCTTCTACCATTCTTTACAGCTCTAATAAAACTATCTACAGCCGATTGTTGATTTGGTCTTAAAGTCCATTGTTCTCCTCTTTGATAATGAAAAGTCTGTGGAAGCCTATTCTTCGAACTATAATATTCATATTTACTTGAGTTTGCATGATAACTTTCTTTTATATCTTCAATAGCATTATCAATATCTCCTGTTTCAGCCTCCTTAAAAAATTCTCTACTATAGTAGATGCCCTCTTCCAAGTCATCAGGTTTTAGTCTTTCTTTTTTTAAATCATTCTCTAGATATTGATGAATAGCATAATCTCTAAAATAAGTTTCTTCATCAATAATAGCTTTATTCTCATACTGTTTTTCAAGTTCAGGGAAGAATTCCCTCCACTCATTTAATCTTTGAGATACTGGTCTATATGTATCGCCAACTTTTAGATAATTCGGCACTGTGTTTGTTGTAAAAGCATAGATGTGCGGATCTACACGACCGATTATAATTCCATCAAGTACATCTATTGCTTCTATTTTCATTTTATCCATCTAATTACCACCTTTGTTTACTAGATCTTGGAAAGTGTACATTTTCTTTGCTCTCCAATCTTTTATAATGCACAAGCATTTCTTGTCTTTTTCCTCAAAATCAAAAAAAGTTAACTGTTCTATAGGATCTACTGCTTTTTCATACGGTATAGTATAGGTAAGGCCATCCATCTGCCATAAATTCCATGAAATTATCCTTGCAATATTTATCAGTTCCTTATCTGTCGGGTGTCTACTTAGCTTTTTTTCCATGTAATCACAATATGAAGCAAGCATGTTTTCTCTTGCTATTAGAAGACTATCTCCTTGGAATTCAAATCCATATACACTCTGAAAAGCTCTTTCCGACCATTTCAGCCATTCTGTCTCGCTATATGTATTTTCGCACACAACTCTCATTTTCCTATCAAGCATACCTATTCTATCTTTCAGCTCTAATGTTTTTCCAGAAACAGTATCATATCTACTAACTAAGTACGGTGCTTCACCACAAGTGATCTCAAGTCTTTTTTCATCAACATACTTTTTCCAAGTTCTATTCTTTTTTTCTGGGAATTTAACCCTTTCTCTGTTTGTTTCCCAACCTTTTTCAATTTCTCTATTAAATATATTTTCATCCTCAAACCAAGCATTATCCACAAGGTTATTTTGTGCATTGCAAACCCAGCTTGGTGTAAAAACTTCTGCTTTTTCTTTAGTTCTATTACCTTGACCTTCTTTCGTTTTTAATATTCTAGGCTGAATCAAACCTAAATTCTTACCTGTTATTAGCTCATATAAAATTGGAAAGTGAGAATTATACTCTTTACCCAAATATTCATAATCCCCTGTTCCCCAGATTATATTTCTATTTGTTGTTCTATCAATAAGGAGTATTTCTAGAACTTTTTTACTCCATTTCCCCTTATATACATCAATTGTAAATGCCATTTATTTATATTCCTCTACATCTTTTTCAATACAAATTAAATCCCCTATATCTGCACCTAATTCTTTACAAATTTTCCCAATTATAGAAAGAGATACCGCATCACCCCTAACCATCTTTGATATTGTTGTTGGAGATATTCCTGTTTCATCAATCAGATCCTTCTTTTTCATATTTTTATCTATCAAAAGTTTCCATAGTCCATTATAGTTAAACTTCATTATTATCTCTCCTTTATGTATGAATATGTATTTTTTATACATATTATTATAACATACACTATATACAATTGTATTAGAATTTGACTTATACTTTATTTATACTGAATATATGTTATCTTTTTTGTGGTGTTCCAAAATATATAGCATTTGATATTTCATACTTATTTTTATATACTAATCTTTCCATTCCTTCTAAGTAATAAAAAATAGATCGTAAATTGCAATATCAATTTGTACACTTTTTTGCCACTCTTGCAAAAATATCATCGCTTATACTAAAATATATGTCAAGACTAGGCCTTGCCTATTCATTTTAGTCCTGACTAGTATTTTAGGACTAGTAAACTGATATTTGAAAGAGGGCTTCCATACCTTAAGCCACACCACTCGTAGAGTATATTTTATCCATCTCTTCATCAAAGATTTCTTCAGGGGTTCTGTATCCTAGATTTTTTCTAGGCTTAGCATTTATAATATCAACAAAATACATAATCTCATCCTCACTAAAGTTATTAATGCTTCTACCTTTTGGAATGAATTGTCTCAATATACCATTGTGTCTTTCATTACTGCCTCTTTCAAATGAAGAGTATGGGTGACAAAAGTACACAGCTACGAGTGACTCAAGATCACTTAGCCCTGAAAATTCTGAACCATTGTCGCTTGTTATGCTTTTAAATACTTCAGCCACTTTTGTTTTGCTTTCCATTATATATTCTAAAAGCGCGTCATTTACCGATTTTGAGGATTTAGAATCTATTTTGATAACCTTATAGTATCTAGATTTTCTCTCTATTATCGTCAGTAAAACATCTTGGTCCGATGTTTTCTTGCCTATCACAGTGTCTATTTCCCAATGTCCAAATTCTTTTCTCTGCTCTATATGTTTTGGTCTTTGAGATATTGATTTTCCAAGCTTTCTCTTATTTATGCGAATTCTTGTAGACTTTTGTAATCTTTTAAGCCTCTGAGATAGGTCAGTATTTTTTATATTCAAAATACCTAGTTCAACATACTTGTATAGTGTCTTTGTGCATACTGTATTTTTGAATATTTTCTCTGACTTTGCTCTACCATAACACTCATCTAAAGACCAGTATTGTTCCTTAAATGATTTCTCTAAAAACTTGATAAAATCTATACATTCTAATACCTTGAACTTCTTTTTTGAATTTTTTCTGTTTTTTTCATACTGTCTTTGTCCTGCATCGGGGTAGTACACTATGACCTTGTGCCCATTTTTTATTTGTTCTACCCTGCCACGTCTAAGCTCATTGTAAAAAGTAGTTCTTGACCTATTTAGAGCCTGACAATAGAAGATATTGAGCGACCTAATTTGAACACGGTATAAATTTCTTCTCTTTCATACTCATTTAGGTGTTTAAAGTTTCTCTTTTCTGTGTTAAAATTAAGTCGATTCATTGTGGACCTCCTGTATGTATTTGTGTTGTGACTTATATTTTAACACAGGATTCGTAATGAATCATTTTTTATTTAGTTGTACAAATTGATTATACAATCAACCAATAGATAATATTATGAAAACAGAGTAGTATTTTTGTAAAGCCAACCCTGCAGTCATTTATTATATAAATTTAAGTTGTCTAAATTGACAAAATTACCATAGAAGGCAAATTTACAGAAAAAATTCTATACTCTCATTTATAATGGTAAGTTTAATTTTTTTATATTAAACTAAACATTAATAATGTGATATTGTATTACTTTATTATTTTCAGTCTTTTACTAATTATTTTTAGGATTTCAATTGTTTCCGAATTTCCACAAGGTATCGAAAACATTTTTTTTACTACGCTCTCAAATTCGTCTTTATTAAATCGTGGAGATGTAAATTGTTCATTTAATTTTTCTAAAACGTAGTTCCAAAAACCAGATGATTTGAGTAAATCTCGCAGAGTATTTAATTCATCTGAATATTTGCAAAAAGATTCATAAAATGGGTTGAACATCCACCATAAAATCTGTTTGGGAGAGTAAGTCTTAAATAAACCGCTTTTATAATCACTTTCCCAAAAACAACTTCTAGTCCCATTTAAATCAGAGAATAAGCATTCATAAAAATCGTTAACATTGTATTCTATCTTACATTCATTGAAACTAAGTGATGTTTTATAGATGTATTCGTTCATAGCATCAAGTTCATTTATGCTAAAGATAGTATCTGCGAAATAGTTTAGTCCAAAAATAAGTTCCAGTGCTAGTTTTTTGTAACTACCATTTGAATCCAAGAGTATGGCAGACTTTCCATGTGCTATGGTGTTTCGAATTATACCATTAAAGTAATACTTGAAATATGCTTCTACCTCAAAAAATTTGTTTATATTTTTTTCTCTTAAAATTTCAATTTTCTCTCTCAATACCGCATTTGAATGACGTTTGATATCTGTAAATAAATCAAAAACCATCGATCTTAGTAAATCGTCAAACATCCCTTCTATTTGTATTGGAATAACATTAACAAATATCTCATACTCTTTATCAAGAAATAATTTGATGCATTTTTCAACAATTTTTTTACGGGGAGCAAGAACAACAGATTTCGAAAAAACTTCCAGTATATTATTCACAACTTCTCCAGAATGTTGTTCTAGCAAATTAATATACTTACCAGTATCAGCTCTTGCTATCTTCAGATTTTCAGGGTTTAACTGGTGCCCACTAAATTGTTCTTTATATGTCTCTATACTCCCTTGAGAGTGCAATACATTTTCTCTTATTTTTTTCAAGAATGGTATAAAAATAATTTTATCAAATATTAAATCATTTGAACTTATGGTCGAATCAGACTCTGCCAAATAAGCTATTTGTTCTATAACTCTTTTATATTGGTAAAAATACTCACCAATTTTTCTTTCCCTTTTATCATCTTCTGGATATTTCATAAAACGAAACGCTAATTTTTTCAATGCCAAATCAATATCTTCGCCAGTATTATTCTCACAAAAAGATGTTTGGACTATCTTAAGCTGTTTCTCATAAAATTTTAACAATTCAAATTCAGTCTCACATCTTTTGAGACTGATACCTATTTCATCGAGTTCATCCATATGTGATTTTATATTAAATTCAATTTTTTTACCTTGGTGATTGTCTTCTGCAATTATCTTTTCTCTTCGTTTCTCAAATCCCAGTTTTGTCTTTTCAAGATCTTTTTTTCGTTGTGTTATCTTAGAGAATACATCTTTAATATCATTACTAAAAATACTTTTATGCTGATTTCTGGCTTGTTCCAAAACTGTTTTTGGCAATTGTAGAATACCAGCATTAACGCAAATCTCAGAGTAGTAGTTTTCGTCATTGGTTGGTTCCGGTCTGTCATTAAAAGGATAACGGTGCATTTGCTTCACAGCAAGCTTAACAATATCAGTATTTGCCGATTCAATAATGTTAACAGTTTTATCAAAAATATGTTTTCCTATATCTTGAAAGTTAGATAAATTAAAAACATCATTATCCACTTGCTTATTATATTGGTGGACAAATCTTATTATTTCTTGTACTGTGCACGACAAAGTTGGCTCAAGTTGATAAAGCAATCTAAAATAATCTTTGAAACAACCGCTATTGTATCCTTTCTCATCTTCAATAATGAGTTGAATAAGCAGTGCCCTCATTTCTGAGATTATTTTATGTGAGTGTGAGTTATAACAATCTTCAAAAAGAATACGTAGCAAATTATGATTTTCAAATCTATCTAATGAAGGGTATGTGTCCAATGTCTTCGATAGAACGACATTTAAATCTTCCCTTAAAAGTAGAGAATTATTTGAGTTTTCTTTACTCAGTATTGTCTTTATTGCAAAATATGCTACTATTCGTGTATCGCTAGGACAACTAATACAATAAACATATTTTTTTAGGGCTGGTAAGTCCTTTTCCGTCACGCTATTGCAAATAGCGTTCATAAATACTTCAAAAGTAAAATATGAAACCTTGCCATTCGAAAGAACAATATCCAAATGTTGGAATGCCTCTTTTATCTGAAATTTTGCAATTAAATTTAATATAAGATTTATATTTTTGGCAGGTAACTTATTTTCGTTTATTACTGACTCAACAATCGTATCTAGTTCAGAAAGTAATAAATTTGATGCCTCAGACTTATTGTTTCGTAAACATTCAATTAATTCAGTTGTATGCTCGTGCAATTGATTGGTGGAGTTAATTGCATCGATTGGATTCATATTGATACACCTCCTCGTATAATATACTTGTAGTTAAAACTACTTTTTTTCTTTTCTATCCCCTATTCTTTGTGGGATAATATTAGTATAGGTAGAGGTCGTAGCTACCTCCTTGAAGTTATATCTTCCTAAAAAAGGCTTACGCCTCTTCTTTACGTCTTTATGCGTATTAGCTTGATAGCACAAGTTGCTGTATATCCAACTAGGTTGCATTGTCGTAAAGTTTTAGAGGGTTCTTTCTCTATCTAAAATATATGAAAGCTAGGTGATTTTATGTTTTACATAGGTATCGATATTGCTAAGAAAAACCACGAAGCAAATTCTAATGCAATATCACTATGTGCATATGTTCCACCATACCTACCTGCTTTTGACATGATACCTTTTGCCTTCGTGCTTTCAATCCATTTTTGAGGCGTCATGGTAAATCTATTAAGCCCTGCCTCCATTTTAAACGTGTCGAATTGCACACGGTTAAAATTTTCATTGTTTAATATTTCCCACTCTTCTTTTCCAAACGTCCGATATATCTCAAATCATTCAAAATACTAGATTCTATTTTTTCTAGTATCACCAAATCCACCTAATTATAGGAGATTTTCAGATTTTTGGTCCCGTCCCAGTCCCAGTACCGGAGAATTATAATTTGTAGATCTGTAATTATTAAATCTATCATATAGATTTTTGGGTTTGGAATCATTTTCTATTTTTTTAAAAAAAAATGTCCCATTTTCCTATAAGTTTACGTGCTCTTCCATATTGTTTTTTATTCTTTTAAAAATATCCAAATGAATTTCGTGAGTAAAATTTTCTATTAAAATTTCATAGCTATCATCAAAAAATTTTTTTATGCTTTTTTTAGCACTTATATCTGCCATAGTGTATATGATATAAATTCCTTGTAAAATCGCTTTGGTAACTAAGGGATCTCCTGCTGAATAGGAAATTATCTGGCTGAAACCAAGATATAGTTCGTCCTTTACAGAATAACTTTGATAAATTATTTTTACATCTTCGTCCTCTTTCAGGATTATAAAATGATTGCCTGTAGAAAAGAGTTTCCCAAGCAATGCTGATATTTTATTTATACACATTATTGCAGTATTTGGGTCATTTGTGCCAGGGCTTAGGGCCATATTAGCGATTTCGGTTAAGTTTACAATTCCACGGTGATAATCTTCTTCATTACTGTAAGCATTTATTATAAACAATGGACTTAATTTTTCTTTTAATTCTTTTTTATCATTATCATCTAACTTGCATTGGAATATATTTAATTCCCCTACGCTTTCTCCTTTGGTTGTGTATTCACCAATTCTCTTGTTTATAACAAATTCTGATTTTATGCCATTAAGCTTTTTAAAAATATCATCTGATTTTATTTCAAATAAATAACCTGAGTTCTCAGCTACAATTGATAACTTTGTAGATTCGTCGCCTTCTTCATAATGCTTAGCTTTTTTTCTTAGTTCTACCTCTTTATCAATAAGTTTCTCGCAATCATTAAAAATATTTTCTATAATATTTGATACTTTTAGATTATCAAGAACCTGTCTTGAGAAAGCGATAAAACTTAGCATCGCAATTATGGAATAAGCAATTCCGAAACTTCCAGCGACAACATGTTGGTCTGGAGCAATATCTTGCAATAATAGGATACTGATTACTGAATAGAAAAAACCACTGACAAATATACCATATAAACCAAGAACTCTGGTCCTATCTATGAAATTCTGAAGCATCCTAGGTGATATGCTACTGCTATATTTATTAAGTACAGTGACAATAATTGTAAAACAAAAAGTACTTATAGTCAAAAATATTCCAGATATATTAGAAAGGAAATCTACCGAAACTTCAGCCGACAGCAATATTTGTTTGGGAATATAAGATTTAATTGCAATATATTGATGATCAAAAATCCAAGTAACTAAAAGAAGCGACACTGTTAAAATTATAGATTTTGACATTCTTAAAAAATTCTTATGATTAAAAAACCACAATTTAATTTTGGCTAACATACATCAATCCTCCTTTTTTAATATTGTAATTATGAAACTGTATTATCATATAATTGATATAATTGATTTTTATCCAATATGAAATGGTATATTCATCTTTTTGTAATTGAAAAATCCTTTATGATTTTCTTGCTTATTTTTCCATAACATACCCCTTAAATCATTTTTTATAATATTTATTCAACTTATGGATAAAGTTTCATCATTAAAAGTATTCTATATCACTAAAACCCTTGATTTTATTAGACTTTTTACTACTAACCTATATATAAACACTTTATATTATATCATATTTTTGAATGTTAAATGCACTTAAATATTTGATGTACAATATATTTTTTGCAAAATATTTAGCGTTGGGAGAGAATTTTTTCTCTAACCAACGCTAAATATTATACAACCAATATAAAAGGACATTTTCCACATGAATTTCATGCGAAAAATGTCCTTTTTATTCATAGTCACCAACCCGATAGTTTAGAGATGGATTTTTCTAACCAACCCGATAATTTATACTATCCTTTTTTCGTCTATATATTTTATCGGTTTAATATATCATCTGGAATATTTACGGAATACTCCTTGCACCAATCGGAAATACCTGTATCTTTATCAAATTGATATGCTAATCTCTCTTTTGATAGCTGTTTGCCCGTTGCAAGTACACTACACCCTTTTCCAAGCTTCCATAAAGCTTGTATGTCTATCAATCTGTTACAGTTGCTTAATTCTATGTATTTTAGTCTTGTAAGCTCATCCAGTGATGGCACAGATTCGATTTTTGCACAATAGCTAAGCTTTATTCGCTCAAGCTTATCTAACTTTGATAGAAAACTAAAATCAACCCAGTTAGAATTATTCTTAATTTGAATTTCCCTTAGTTCAGTTAGTTTTTCTAGCTCTATCGTGTCAGATGGCTGACGTCCATATAGACTAAGCTTTTCTAATGGAAGCTCGGAAATATACGTAAAGCTTTTGAGCGTTGTAGAATCCAAATTAAGAGCCTTTAAATTCCCAAGCTTCGGCAATATTTCATGTGAACTTTTGTTTATGGTTCCTTCAAGTCCTAAACCTATAAGTTCATCCTTATGTGCCAGTAGTGGTTCAATATTCTTTTCCACTAGACTTATGGAGTTAAGACATTTTATATACTTTAAATCTTCTAGTCCCTCACCTAGACATCCCTCTACAGGTTCCGAAATATTTTGTACATACGGAATATGTCTTAGTTGCCCTTTACAGGTCACTCTAAAAGCTACATCTGGACGCTTCCTAAAGAAATCATTTAGCAAATAAAGATCCTTTTCACTTGGGACATACCCACCACATGGTCTAATGCACTCAAGGTCTTTATTAGATATTAGATCTGATATATCTTCATCTGAAATTGGACTTTGAAAGTCACAATATATCACATTTACTTTTTCAAATGCTCCCATCTAAATCTGCCTTCATATATACCTATTGGCTATTCCATTTCTTTTCTGAATTCATCCATTCTAGCAGGGATATCTTTTGCTCCAAATACTGCAGATCCTGCAACGAGTATGTCTGCACCAGCCTCAATTAGTTTCTTAGCGTTTTTCGTACTAACTCCACCATCTACTTCGATTTTGAAGTTAAAGTCCTTCTCTGCCCTTATTTTAGCTAGTCTTTCAATCTTATCAAGTGAAGCTTCAATGAATTTCTGCCCACCGAAGCCCGGCTCTACTGACATAATGAGGACAAGGTCCACATCAGAAAGTACCTCCTCTATCATGCAAAGAGGAGTTGCTGGATTAAGAGCTACTCCGGCCTTAATTCCAAGACTCTTGATATTCTGAAGGCTTCTATAAAGATGTACACAAGCCTCCTGATGAACAACTATGTATTCAGTCTTATCTGTAACGAAATCTGCAACATAATCATCCGCATTTTCGATCATGAGATGAACATCATACTTTGCTGTATCGCAATTGTTTAGTGATTTCATAACAGAAGCCCCATAGCTTATATTAGGTACAAAATGTCCATCCATTACATCTATGTGAAGGTAATCTGCACCGTGCTTGCTAACTAATTCAGCCTGTTCGCCAAGCCTAGCAAAATCTGCAGATAATAGGGATGGTGCTAGTTCTTTCATTTCGTTCTCCTTAATTAAAATCTCTTATTTCTTTTTATTTCATCTATCATGCTAAGATATGAATTATATCTTGTTCTTGCGATTTCTCCACTTTCGACAGCGCTCTTTATCTCGCATTCAGGCTCATTTATATGCCTGCAATTATCAAATCTACATCCACTGCTTTTATCTACAAACTCTGGGAATAATGATGAAAGTCTAGCTTCTTCCACTCCTTCAGTGTAGAGCGATGTAAATCCAGGTGTATCGTATATATACCCGCCTTGACATGAAAAAATCTCTATATGCCTAGTAGTATGCTTTCCTCTTCTTGTCTTGTCGCTTATATCTCCAGTTTCCATCAAAGCGCAAGGCGAAATGAGATTTGTAATAGTCGACTTACCCACACCAGATGGACCCATAAGAGCCGTCTTATTATCCTTTAGAGAAGCCTTAAGCTCATCTACGCCTTCACCTGTTCTTCCATTTACAACAAAACACCTATACATCGGTTTGTAGGTTGAAAGAATTTGCTCAAGTAGCTCCTTTTTATCAAGGTCTGGCTTTGTTATGCATAGCATGGGCTTTATCAAATTCATCTCAGCATTTACAAGCATCTTATCGATTATCTCAAAGCTTGGAGCAGGCTCAGAAAGAGCTGTCACCACGATAATTTGATCAACGTTTGCTATAGCAGGTCTGATGAAGTGGTTTTTTCGTGGATAGATTTTCTCTATTAGAGAGTCACTTTCTCCGTCCTTTGATACATTAAGCTCCACCTCATCGCCTACCATTAGTGTGTTCTTTGATTTCTTGAAAAGACCCCTGCCCTTTGCTCTATATACACCGTCTTCAGTCTTCACAAAATAGAAGCCTCCGATGCCTTTGACAACAAGTCCTCTCATATTTTACTCACCTGACTTAGCAATCCAGATATCAACTGTTGAACCTGTCTGATATTCAGAGTTTGCTGCTGGATACTGCTTAAATACAGTTCCTGCTGTGAATCCATTGTTTTCTTCTTCTGTTACTCTTCCAACACTAAAGCCTAGAGACTGCAGTGCAGATTCTGCCTGGTCATATGTCATTCCATTTAGATTTGGAACAGTTGCCTTTGACTTAGCCTTACTGATAACGATATCTACTGTAGTATTCTTCTCTGCTGTTGTTCCAGCATCAGGAGACTGCTTTATAATTGTTCCTGGAGTCTCGTAGCTTTCTTCGTAGCTAACCTTTCCGAGCTTGTAGCCATACTTTGATAGTGTAGCGCTTACATCGCTTTCTGATGTAAATGTAGTTCCTACTAGCTTTGGAATTACAGCATCCTTCTTACCCTTACTGATATTAACTGTGATTATATCACCCTTATCTACCTTGGTTTTAGCTGATGGATACTGGCTTGCGATTAGACCTTCTGCTACTGAATCACTGTCGACTTCATCACCCTTTGATATCTGAAGTCCCATTTCTGATAGCAAAGTCTTTGCTTCCTTATATGAAAGTCCCTTTAGATCAGGAACCTTAAGTTCTGTATTACCTGCACTTAGGATAACCCTAACAGTTCTACCCTTCTTAACCTTGGAGTTCTTTGATGGAGTCTGTGAAACAATCTTGCCTTTTTCTATCTTCTGACTTGCTATTGGTTCGTCTGCCTTCTCTATCTTAAGCCCCTTTGCCTCAAGAACTTCCTTTGCTTCGCTATAGCTCATTCCCTTTACATCAGGAACTGTAACTTCCTTACTTCCACCGCCAATCACACCTGATACAAATAGGATTCCAAAGAGTGCTAGTATAGCAGCAGCTGCAACGCCTATAATAATAGCTCTCTTTTTCTTCTTTTTGTCATCTGGCCTTGCCTTAGGTTTCCTTGGATTTGCTGGTGCTATAACCATTTCCTGGTCTCTGTCTTCTCTCCTGCTGCTCATAACAGGTGCCACAAGGCTTTCGTCACGCCTTGGTTTAGGTTCTGACTCTGCAGCAAATACTCTATCGCCTACCATCTGAGTTACAAACTCCACATTCTTTAGGGCTTCGAGCATCTCATCTACAGACTTGTATCTCTCTGTCTGATATTTGTCAGTGGCCTTAAGAACTATCTTGTCAAGTGCTGGTGGAATTCCAGGAACTAACTTTGCTGGTGAAGGAACGTCCTCGTTAATATGCTTTAGTGCTACCTCTACAGGTGTTTCTCCATCAAATGGAACTCTTCCTGTAAGCATCTCAAACATAACAATACCGAGCGAATATATATCTGAACGCTCATCTACATATGCACCTCTTGCTTGTTCAGGTGAAAAATAGTGAACTGATCCAATAATCTTGCTCGTATCTGCTACCATGGTTGCATTGCTAACTGCTCTTGCTATTCCAAAGTCAGTCAGTTTTGCAACACCATCTGATGTAATCATTATGTTATGTGGCTTTACATCTCTATGTATAATTTGATGTTTATGTGCAATTGAAAGGGCTGACGCCATTTGCTTTGCAATATCAATAGTTGTCTTGTAGTCAAGTCGTCCCTTCTCTTTAATTAGATCTGAAAGAGGGCGTCCGTCCACTAACTCCATTACAATGAAATTTATATTTCCTGTTCTACCAACATCATAAATTGAAACGATATTAGGATGTTGAAGTCCTGCAGCCGCCTGTGATTCACGTTTAAAACTTTCTAGGAACTGCTCATCCTGAGTAAATTCAGGTCTTAGAATTTTGATAGCTACATATCTATTTAACAGTCTATCCTTAGCTTTATATACGACAGCCATGCCGCCTTCGCCGATTTTTTCTATTAATTCATATCTTCCCGCCAACAACTTACTCATCAAAATCTTCCTCCGTAAATTCTATGCATATAACAGTTATGTTATCATTTCCTCCATGCTCATTAGCAGTATCTACAAGAAGCCTACAAGTTTCTGTCATTGATTCCCCCTTCGCGAGAATCTCCTCCATCTGCTCATCGCCTATTTCGCCACTCAGGCCGTCACTGCAAAGGATTATCTTATCTCCCTTGCTTATCTTTATTCGAGATATATCTGGCTCGATTTCGGCTTCTGCGCCGACAGCCTTTGTTATCTTGTAACGCTCTTCATGCACCTCAGCTTCTTCCCTAGTTATTATTCCAAGTTTAACCAAGGTATTCACATATGTGTGATCTTCTGTTAACTGCCTTAGGTAGCCTTGCTCATATATGTATGCTCGACTATCACCGACATTTAGTATATATAGCCACGAATCCTTGAGGTAACCGATTACAGTTGTTGTCGCCATACCGTTATTTTCTGTATACTTTTGCGATAGGTCATAAACCTTGCTGTTAGCCTGAACTATAGCTTTTAGCAGAAAATCTACCGGATCCATGCTCTCTATGTCATTTTCTTTTACGAAGTTCGCTATCTGATTTGCTGCAGTCCTGCTGGCAATTTCTCCTGAGTTATTTCCACCAACTCCATCTGCCACAACAAAGACCCTGTCGTTTTTCATTACAAAGAATGCGTCTTCATTATTAAATCTGCGTCGACCTTTATCGGTCCTAAACCCCACATCCATTAGGGCATCTCCCTTCTATCTTTTTTAATTTGTTCATATAAAATCCGTCATATCCATTATCAAATGGTGACAGCTTCACTTCTTTTTCTGAGATAAACTCCTCATGCCTCTCTAAAAAATCCTTAACCATAAGTTCATTTTCTCTAGGATTTATAGTGCATGTACTATATATGAGTCTCCCTCCTGGCTTTAGATAGCTTGAACCCGTCTCGAGAATACTTTTTTGAATTTCGACTAATTCATCAAAATCAAATTCGTCTCGATACTTCATTTCGGGCTTTCTTCTGATGACTCCAAGCCCGCTACAAGGAACATCTGCAAGAACTAAATCTGCCTTTCCAACTAGCTCATCTATCTGCTCTACCGCATCCTGACATCTTACCTCTATGTTTTCTAGTCCAAGTCTCCTAGCTGTTGCTTCTATCAAAGCTGCCCTATGCTCATAAAGTTCAAGTGCTATGACCTTACCGCTTGCGATGCCTGGCTCTGTCTTAGTCAGAGGCTCCGTCGAAGTGCTTGGCTGTTTACCTGGCTCTGTCTCGGTCAAAGGCTCCGTCGAAGTGCTTGGCTGTTTGCCTGGCTCTGTCTTAGTCAAAGGCTCCGTCGAAGTGCTTGGCTTTAGCATTTGTTCGGCCATTGCGGCGGCCTTGCCGCCCGGAGCTGCGCAAAGGTCGATAACCAGCTCCGTGGATTTTGCGTCCGCAAAATCCGCAATGGCACACGACTCCTCGCTCTGAATCGAAAATAGCCCTTCTTTGTATTCATTCGCTTCGGTAAGGGCTCCGCCCTTCACTAATAGCACCCTGTCGCTCAGCTTCGAGCCCTCTGTCTCAAAGCCATTTGCTCTAAGCCTATCAGCTAGCTCCTTTACTGAAATCTGCGCTATATTTACCCTGATGCTCAGAGGTGGCCTATGACCTGCGTGCTCTAGGAGCATCTTAGCATGTTCAAATCCAAGCATGCTCACAAGTTCCTCTACAAGCTTTAGCTGGCATGAATATCGAATACTAAGGTACTCAAGCTGTCCCTTTACATCAATCTCAGATGCACTGTCCATATTTCTAATAAAATTTCTTAGCACCCCGTTGATGAATCCGTCCGTGCCCCTAGCAAACCTACGAGCTAGCGCAACAGATTCATTCACTGCTGCGTAGTTTGGAACCGAGTTCATAAAGAGAATCTGGTAAACACCCATACGCAGTATTATGAGAGCTTGAAGCTTAGTCTTAGCTGCACCTTTTTTGATGAATTTATCTAGGATATAGTCTAGGTATATTTTGTTTTCGGTCACTCCATAAACTATTTCCCTTATGAAGCCCTTGTTTGAAAGCTCATCACTTGCTAGCATTTTAGAAAGTTCAAGGTTCGAATAAGAACCATCTCTTTCGATTGCTAAAAGCGCCTTAAATGCTGCTTCCCTATCTAAATCTATCTTCAATTTCGCCTTCCTCTGATAGCGAGTACTCTGATTAGGTTTGCTGCTGCAACAGCAGTAGCGGCAACATATGTCATAGCTGCTGCCCTTAGAACCCTCTTTGCACCCTGATATTCATTCTCATCTACAAGCCCTAGCTCCTGAATATTTGCAAGCGCTCTTGAGCTGGCATTGAACTCAACTGGAAGCGTGATAATGTGGAATGCAAGTACAAGTACAAATGCAACTACACCGATGTTGAAAATCGTATCTCCAATATAGCCCATATTACCTGCACCCTGAGCTCCTAGGAATAAACCTATAATAATTAGAATCCATGAAGTGTGAGATGCGAAATTCGCAGCTGGAACTATTGCATTTCTTGCCGTTATAGCCTTGTATCCGTATGCATGCTGAAGTGCGTGGCCAGCCTCGTGACAGGCAACTGCAACCGCACCGATTGTAGTCTTATCATATACTGAATCTGATAGATTTAGCGTGTTAGTTCTAGGATCAAAGTTATCAGTTAGGTTTCCTGGAATATGATTAATTCCAACATCTGTTAGTCCATTTGCTCTAAGCATTCTCTGTGCAGCCTCTGCACCTGTCATGTTTCGACTGTTTCTTATATATGAGAATTTCGCAAATGTATTCTTTACTCCTGCCGATGCTATCATAGAAAATATTATAGCAGGTATAAGTATTATTATCGTGCTGTCCAAATACATAAATTACCTCCCAAGTATGGTTCCAATCTCCAGCTTATTTCCTCTGAGATAATCTCCGGATTTCATACTTTTCTTTCCCGGAGCCTGTAGCTCCTTAATTCTTAAAATTCCTTCACGACAGATAACGTCTATGCCATCATTATTTGCAGCTATGACCTCCGCAGGGGATTTACCCTTAACTAGCTCCTCATCATCTAAAACCTCTACAGCCTTAATTTTAATCTTAAGCTCTCCTAGTTCAAAATATATGCCAGGCCAAGGTGTAAATGCCCTAAGCTTTCTCTCTATCTCATCTGCGCTTTCATCTATGAAGCTTACCCTGCCTTCATCTTTTTTGATGATTCCGGTGTGTGTGACCTTTGATTCATCCTGAACCTCTGCACGTGCCTTACCACTTTCTATATCGTCCATGGTCTCTAGCAGAAGCTTTGCTCCAAGCTCTGCGAGTCTTTCACTAAGCTTTGGATAATCAGATCCTGCAATTTCTAACGCGGCCTGAGAGTACATATCTCCCGTATCTAAACCTTCTGCCATCTTCATTATAGTGACACCTGCATGTGTTTCACCTGTCAAAATTGCGTGTTGAATTGGAGATGCACCTCTGAATTTAGGGAGTAGCGACGCATGAACGTTAATACATCCAAACCTTGGTAAATCTAAGAGTTCCTTTGGAAGTATCTTGCCGTACGCTGCCACAATAATCATATCTGGATTTATCTCTCTTAGAGTATCCACGAGTTTCTCATTTTGCTTAATCCTCTCGGGTTGCATTACCGGAAGATTTTCGGCAAGGGCGATCTCCTTGATTATAGGCATGGTCATCTTTCCTCTATTTCCTGCTCTATCTGGCTGTGAAATTACAAGACAGACCTCATGCTTTGATTTTGCAAGTGCTCTTAAGGAAGGTGCTGCAAATTCTGGCGTACCCATAAAAACTATCTTCATAAATCTTATTCCTCGTCACTTTGTGGTTCTGCAGATCTGATATCATGTGCTTTATCTGTATATAGAACGCCGTTTAGGTGATCGTTCTCGTGACACATAACTCTAGCATCAAAACCTTCAAACTCGTAATCTTGCTCAACTCCATCTCTATCCAGAGCTCTAATCTTGATTTTCTGAGGTCTTTCCACTATTCCTATAAGGCCTGGGACCGAAAGACATCCCTCATATTCCTCTTCACTTCCCTCTTCAAAATAAATCTCAGGGTTAATCATGTAATAAACTCTACCTGGCTCAGGCTCAGCTACAAACATTCTTCTCATGACGCCTACCTGAGGTGCAGCAAGACCAACACCTAGCTCCTCTCTCATTGTGTCGACCATATCATCAAGTGTTTCTCTTATTCTATCTGTAATTTCGCTGACTTCTCTACATCTCTTTGATAAAATCTCGTCGCCTCTAACAACAACCTTTCTCAGTGCCATCTTTCCTCCTAAAATCCACTGTACGGATTAACATCTATTACAAAGCTAAGCTTGGTCTTAGATGTAACATATTCTCCATATTTGCTTATATAATATATATACTTATTTCTACTGCCCTTAGAAGCCTTAATTAGGATTGAGTATCTAAATACATCCTTCTCCTTTGATATTTGGTGGCTTCCCTTAGGCCCAAATATCTCATTTTCACTTTTGTCTATTTCCTTCTTGCTAAGATAATCCTTGCATTCTAGAGCAAGCTTTTCGGCTTCTGACTCATTTTCCCCTATAAACTGTACCTGTATAAGGTCGCTGAAAGGAGGATACTTCATTAACTTTCTAAAGCCTATTTCTTCAGCAAAGAAACCCTCATAGTCATATTTGGATGCTGCAGTTATCGCTAGGCTTTCTGGGTTATATGTTTGAATTATAACCTCACCCTTCTTTAATCCTCTGCCCGCACGTCCTGCAACCTGCGTAATCAGCTGAAATGTTCTTTCCGCCGACCTATAGTCAGGTATATTGAGAGTAGTATCAGCAGATACTACACATGCAAGCCCTACATTCCTAAAATCCAGTCCCTTTGCAACAAGTTGGGTTCCAACCAAAATCTTAGTCTTGCCCGATGCAAATCTATTAAGTATCGCCGAAACCTCCCTGCTATTTTTGGCAGTATCAAGGTCAAAACGCTCTGTCTCGTAATCCTTAAACTCTTTCTTGACGAATTCCTCGACTTGCTCAGTTCCAACGCCTATGAACTTAATAAACTTACTCGAGCACTCTGGACATTCCTTAGGTATATCAAAATGCCTTCCGCAGTAGTGACAAACTGCTGCATTCTCTTTTTTGTGATATGTTAGACTTATGCCGCAGTCTGGACACATCAAAGTGTTTCCACAGTCTTTACAACTTATGCTGCTCGAATATCCACGCCTGTTAAGAAAGAGTATTACCTGTTCTCCGCTCTCAAGATGTTCCTCCATGCTTTGATAAAGCTTATCACTGAATATGCTGCGGTTTCCTTTTCTCAGCTCCTGTCTCATATCGACTATGGACATTTCTGGGAGTTCAACTGCATTGTATCTCGTGTTCATCTCAATGAGCTTATATATACCTTCCTTAGCCCTTTGGTACGATACCACTGAAGGTGTTGCACTTCCTAGCAAAAGCACTCCGCTATAGTGCATTAGGCGCTTAAAAGCTATATCTACAGTCTCATACTTAGGCGTCATATCAGACTTATATGTCGACTCGTGTTCCTCATCTAATATTATAAGCCCAATATTTTCGAGTGGTGCAAAGACCGCCATTCTTGCTCCAATTACAATCTTAGCTTCTCCACTCCTTACCCTGCTCCACTCATCAAAACGCTCCCTACCTGTGAGGTGGCTATGAAGTATCGCACAGCTTTCCTTTCCGAATCTTCCTATGAACCTTTCGGTAATCTGCTTTGTCAAAGCTATCTCAGGAAGAAGCATTATAACCGTCTTTCCCTTAGATATAGCTCTTGCAGCAGCCTGCATATAGACCTCAGTCTTACCGCTTCCTGTAACACCCTTGAGAAGAAAGTTCGTCTGTAATCCTGAATCTATAGCTGCGTTTATCTCCTCGCATGCGGCCTTCTGCTCTTCTGTCAGGTTATCTATATCCTGTCTCTCGCCCTCTGTATCGCTTAGTGGATTCTTCTCCTTGCCTTTCTTTGCTGCTTTTCCTCTTGGAATAAAGCAGTTCACTGCATCAAGGTATTTGATACCATATCTCTGTCTCATCCAGATAGCAGTTTCAATCATCTCTTCAGACAAAGATATATCATCTTCAGTCTCGCTAATCTCCTTAAGCTTAGACTCATCGAGATCACAGTCATCCATGATTTCAAAGACAAAGCCTCGCCTCTTGGTATCTCCTTTGCTAAAAGGAACCTTTACGACCTGACCAATCCTAATGTCATCAGCGCATCTATATGTGTAGAGCCTATCGGTATGTCTGCTCCTATTTTCTATAACAAGCTTCGCATATTTCATTACAACAAGAATATATTTGCCTTACGACATTCCTCATCCATTTCCTTTGGCCAAACGCTTACCTGAACCTCTCCAATGTGAGCCTTGCGAAGGAAGAACATGCAGAGTCTGCTCTGTCCAATTCCTCCGCCTATAGAAAGCGGTAATTCACCATTTAGGACAGCACTCTGAAACGATAGGTTCTTTCTGTCCTCTGCTCCTGCAAGCTTAAGCTGTCTTTCCATAGCATCGCTATCTACTCTTATTCCCATTGAAGTTATCTCAAATGCGATATCTAATACATCGTTCCAGAGAAGTATGTCTCCGTTCAGCTCCCAATCATCGTAGTCAGGAGATCTTCCATCGTGCTTTTCTCCAGATTTAAGAGTTCCACCTATCTTCTCTATAAAAACTGCTCCATGAGCCTTGGTTATCAGGTTTTCTCTTTCCTTTGGTGTCTTATCAGGATATAGATCCTCTAGCTCCTGAGATGTTATAAAGTAAATCTCATTAGGGAGCTCTGTCTGTATATCTCTGTAAAGTCTATTTACATAGTCACCTAAGTTCTTCACCGCATTGTATATGGTCGTTACAGTCTCATGGAGGTACTCTGTGGTTCTCTGCTCCTTAGTAATAACCTTTTCCCAGTCCCACTGGTCAACGTAAAGTGAGTGAATATTATCCAGCTCTTCATCACGTCTTATAGCGTTCATGTCTGTATAGATTCCGTGACCTGGCTTAATACCGTATTTACCTAGAGCCATTCTCTTCCACTTTGCAAGTGACTGTACGATTTCTACAGTCTTCTCGTCCATGTCTAGGATGGTAAAGCTTACTCTTCTTTCCACACCGTTTAGGTTATCGTTAAGACCTGTTTCTGGTGCAACAAAAAGTGGTGCTGAAACTCTTCTTAGGTTTAGACCATAAGCTAGTTCCTGCTGAAAATAGTCCTTTATCTTCTTTATTGCGCGCTGCGTTTCCATTGGCGGAATAGTAGGCGCATAGTTCTTTGGTTTAATCAATTTTGACATATATCTATACCCTTTCAAATTGTTTGTCTATCTCTTAGAAAATTTACATCCACAGTAGTTCTGTCTATATAGATGGTGTTCCTTGGAAAGCTGAATACTTCTCTGAAAGCCCGCCTTCTTTTTAAAATCCATATCTAGGAATGAAACTCCATACTTCTTCTCGCAATCCCTACCTATCTCAGCTATCAAAGCATAATTCTTATGGGGGCTTACAGTCAAAGTGCTAGCAAAGAAATCAAAGTCATATTCCTTAGCAATTCTTGCTGTCTCCTCAAGTCTCTGCCTAAAGCAAACTGTGCATCTTGCTCCGCCTTCTGGTTCGGACTCTAGACCAGTTACTAGCTCAAGATATTCCTCAGGTTTATATGCACCCTCAATATATCTTACTCTCTGATACTCATCTAAATCCTTATTGAACTCATCTATAAAGCGAATTTGCTCATGCTTACGCTTCTCATACTCGTCATTTTCTGTAATGCATGGATTATAGTAAAAAACTGTTATTCTATAGTCACCAAACAGCCTCTCAATTACTGCCGTACTGCAAGGTCCACAGCAACTATGTAGTAAAACCTTTGGCTTGATATTTTCTTTGCCGAGCTTGACTATTTCTCCGCAAAGCTCATCATTCTTACAACAGCAGTCATCCATACTTTCCTGCCTGCATTTATTCTTATTCATTGCCAATCTTCCTGATAAATTTGTCTTCACATTTCAGTCAATGTATATTAGTATATTATAGCATATAGATAGCTCAAATAAAAGGATTAACCATGAACAGCTACACCCCAAATAATGTTGATTTTACACGTTCTTCTGACAATTTCTCAGAAGGCCTATTGAGAATAAACACACTTAATCAAGCACTAAAAAAGGAGTTTGGAGAAAAAGTCGTCAAGCTTTCGATTGACGCCGGTTTTACATGCCCAAATAGAGACGGAAGCAAGGGCTTTGGTGGTTGTACTTTTTGTTCGTCAAGTGGTAGCGGAGATAACGCATCAAACATAGATGAACAGATAAATTTGCTCTCCGAAAAATGGCCAAACGCAAAGTATATCGCCTATTTCCAAAACTATTCAGGAACCTACGCCCCTGTGTCAAAACTTCGAGAGCTTTACTACGGTGCTTTAGATGACCCTCGCATCTTGGGTCTTGCAATTGCAACGAGGAGCGACTGCATAGATGATGATTGCCTTGCTCTTTTAGATGAGATAAACAAGAAGCATTTTCTCTGGATTGAACTAGGACTACAGACTATACACGAAGACAATGCAAGAAAGCTTAATCTCTGCCACAGCTTGCAGGACTATGACGATACTATATCAAAGTTAAATGCACTTAATATAAGGACTGTTACCCATCTTATTTTAGGACTCCCAGGTGAATCAAAGCAAGATATGAAAATGAGTGTAAAACACGCAGTAAAGAGTAATACATGGGGTCTTAAGCTACATCTTCTTAATATGATTTCTGGAACTAAACTAGCTAAACAATACCCTGATTATATTCCATTTGAATCAATGGACGAATATGCAGAGCTAGTATGTGACTTGCTAGAAATAATCCCTTATAAGATCGTTATGCATAGGCTTTCCGCAGATTCTAAAGCCGAGACTTTAATAGCGCCAAAATGGGCATATCGCAAAAGACTTGTCCTAAACACCATAAATCAAAAATTGAGGGAAAGAGATTCCTGGCAAGGAAAATTCTTAGATAAAAAATAGACAGGCAAGTGAAGTGCGCTTGCCCGTCTGTTTTGATATAAATGCTATTCTATTGTCTTAACCATAAATGCGAAGTAAAGCATATGTCCAAGCCATACTATTGCTAAAACAATCCTTCCGACTGGAACTGCGTGCATCATGTAAAAGCCAAAGCCCATAAGAAGCGTTATAATAACCATGATTCTTATCTTTGTAGCCTTTGTCATCCCACGTTTTTCCACGAATGACTCTAGATTATTCTTATATAGCTTTGTTGACTTAAACCAGCTATTTAGTCTCTCTGAACTTGCCGTAAAGCAAACCATTGTCAGCATCAAAAAAGGAAATGTTGGTAGAAACGGTAAAACAGCACCTACTGCACCTATTCCAAGGCTAATACATCCAACTATAACGAGGAATATCTTTTTAACAGTCATATTATCCTCCTAGCTTACTCTGCCATTATCAATTTTATAAATTCTATCTGCTATCTTCATCGTTGATTCTCTGTGTGATACAAGCACTACACTTTTGCCGTTCGCCTCATTTTTGAGCACCTTGAGTATGGCACCTTCGTTTAGGCTATCTAGATTTGATGTAGGCTCATCCATAAGAATGAGCGGTGAATCATGAAGGAATGCTCTTGCCACACCTAGTCTCTGACGCTCTCCACCAGATAGTGTTTCTCCTAGCTCTCCTACCTCTGAATCGTATCCATTTGGTAAAGTCATGATAAAGTCGTGAACTGATGCCTTCTTGCAGGCTTCAATAACATCTTCACGAGTTGCATCAAGCTTTGCAATCTTAATATTGTTTTCTATTGTATCTCTAAACAGCTCTGTTTCCTGAGTTACAAAGCTTTCTAGTTCTCTTAAGTTTGATGTATTAATCTTGTCAATATCCCTGTCTGAAATATAGATATGTCCGCTATCTACCTTCCAAAATCTCATTAGAAGCTTGAGTAATGTTGATTTACCACTACCGCTCTTACCTATGATTCCTAGGATTTCATTCTTCTTGATTTCGACATTGATGCCTTCAAGAATCATATTCTCCTGATCATTTTCCGTGTATGAGAAATTCAAATTTTCAACCCTTGTCCCAGTAAAATCAACACTTTCATTTCCAGCAATGTCCTCTACCACAGGTTTCTCATCTAAGATACCAAACACTCTTCTTGCTGAAGCTAAAGTATTGTTTAGAGAGCTTCCTAGGTTTGCTAAGGCGATTACTGGTCCAAATGATGAAAACATGGCAAATACAGGTATTACAACTCCTTCGAGGTTCCCTGTACCCTTGCTTAGGTAGCTTGCAATAAACAGCATTCCAAAGTCAAAGAACATTATAACTCCACTTGTGAGAGCTATATTCGCTCCAAGATTTGCTTTGAGCTTTTTCTCTGTTTCACTTAGCTGAAGTGATTTCTCAGCCATTTGCTCTATGCGCTCATCACCGTAAGAAAACTGGATTATTTCCTTTAATCCTCTAAGGTTATCAAGCATATTACTGCTCATATCTCCAGATTTTTCTCTCATCTCATCACCTATACCAGCGCTGAGCTTTGACATAATCACTGGAATTACAAGGCCTACGCATACATAAGCCACTGCAGCCCATATTCCTAGAATCCATCCGTAGCTTCCAATGAAAGCAATCATTATAATCGAAAAAATTGTCGCTATCGCAACTGGTGAAATGGTATGTGCAAAGAACACCTCTAGAAGCTCGATATCAGCTGTAATAATTGAAATTAGATTTCCTTTTCCGTGACCGTCAAGCTTTGCTGGGCAAAGTCTTCTAAGTGCTACAAATACCTTATCTCTAATTATAGCTAGTATCTTAAAAGCAATGTAGTGATTGCATGTCTGCTCTCCATATCTGAGAAAACCTCTAGCTAGCGCTGAAACACCCATGATTATGAAGATAAAAGTCAAACCATCGATATCACCATTTACAAAACTAACTATTCCAAATCCTCCAAGGATGGTAATAAATGCCGCAGCAAGATGACCAAGAGTTCCTAGGAATATTCCTAAAAGCATCACGTACTTGAGGGGATTTATCATTTTAAGCAGTCTTATCATTACTTTCATATCCTACACCCCTCTCATATTTTCTAAGCTTTGCTGAGTTTCCCACAGCGTGCTATAGATTCCGTGCGTAGTTAAGAGCTCTTCGTGAGTTCCCTCTTCCCTTAGATGTCCCTTTTCCAAGACAAATATCTTATCTGAGCTTACGACATTTGCAAGCCTATGAGAAATCATCAAAATGCCTTTGTGCTTTGCAAGCTCCTTAATTTGCTCTAGAATAACCTCTTCACTTTCCACATCGATATTCGATGTCGATTCATCAAAGATATAGAACCTGCTGTCATGCAGAAGACCTCTGGCTAGTGCAAGTCTCTGCTTCTGTCCCCCTGAAAGGTTTCCACCAGCCTCTGCAATTTCAAAATCAAGACCATTGTCAGCCTCAAAGAAATCAGCTAGATTAGTCTTTTTAAGCACATCCCAAAGCTCTTCGTCCCTAGCATCAGCTTTAGCCATCAAAAGATTATCCCTAACAGTTCCCTTAAATATATAACTGCTATGGCTGATATATGTTATATTATCCATTACAGATTTCTCGGAAATCTCATTGAAATCTACTTCTCCAACGAATATCTTACCGCTATAGTTCTTGCTCCTCTTCATGAGAAGTGAAGCCATAGTAGACTTTCCGCTTCCGCTTGCGCCTACAAGTGAAACCATCCCTTGCTCTAATAGCTCGATTGAAATATCGTTAAGAACATTGTGGCTTTCGTCATATGAAAAACTTAGATTCTCCACCTTGATTGATCCTTTTCCCGGAAGGCTCATTGTTTTTTCCTCTGGAACTTCTAGGTCTAAAATCTTGAAAATCTTATCTATCGCCGCCATACCGTTCATTGCAATGTGGAAGAAGCTTCCAAGCTGTCTCATAGGAATAAAGAAATCAGCAGAAAGCAGTATTATAGCTATTGCCTGATCAAGCCTTATGTTTCCTGCGACAAACTGTTTAACTGTCAATATTATTCCAAGTGCTGCTCCGCCATATGCAACAATATCCATAATAGTTATAGAGTTAAGCTGCATTGTGAGGACCTTCATTGTAATCTTTCTGAATTCCTCAGCCTCCTCGTTCATCTTCTTGTTTTTGTATTCATCAGCTTGATAAATCTTAAGCGTAGTAAGCCCCTGAAGATTCTCTAAAAATGTATCTCCAAGACCTGTATATCTGCCCCAATACTTTGCTAAAAGTTTCTTTGCAAAGGTTTGAACCGCTGCAATTGAAATTGGAATTAGCGGAACGCAAAGAAGCAGAACTATTGCAGGTGTAAAGCTCATAAACACTATTACCGCAAACAGTGTAAGCGGTGCAAGCAGTGAATAAAACAGCTGTGGCAGATATAGACCAAAATATGTCTCTATCTGTTCGACACCTTCTACCGAAACCTGAACAACCTCAGATGTTCTCACCTTCTCGTTGTAGCTGCTTCCAAGTGTAAGCATTTTCTCCATTATCTTATGTCTGAGAACCTGCTTTACCTTCTTTGATGATAGATAGCTCATTTTACTTGATGCTACATTACAAATCACCCTAGTCAGTACAGCAATTGCAAGAATTACTATTAGTCTAACCAGCTTCGCATCCGTAACATTTCCGTAATATGTATCGCTGATAAAACCGGATATTAAAAATATCGCAACTATATTGGCAATCAGGTTTATCCACTGAAAGAATATATTTCCGTATATATATTTTTTACCATCAGATAAGAGCCTGACAAGTCTCTTATTAATCATAAACTATTTTTCCTTTACTAAGCCATATATACAAATGGCTTTCCCTTGACCTCTACTATATCTAAATCCACACCATAGAGTTCCTTCAGAAGCACCTCGCTTATAACGCTTTCCGGTGCTCCCTGCGCTATTGATTTACCAGCCTTTAAAGCTATTACCTCTGTGCTATATCTCATCGCCTGATTCATGTCGTGTAATACCATAATTATGGATATACCGTGTTCTTTGTTCAAGCTTTCTATCAGTTTCAACACCTCAATCTGATGCTTTATATCTAGAAAAGTTGTTGGCTCATCAAGAAGTAAGGTATCTGTATCCTGCGCTAAAGACATAGCTATCCATGCGCGCTGTCTCTGTCCTCCAGAAAGCTGAGATAAAAGCTCTCCCTTTATGTCATATACCCCCGTAACAGACATGGCCCAATTTATTTTGTCCTCATCCTCATCCCTCTTTGATGGAATACATAAATTTTCATATGGAACCCTGCCGTAGCCAACTAGCTTTTCCACCGTTACATCAAAGGGAATCGTATTCTGTTGATGCACTATCGCAAGTTTTTTAGCAAGCTCTCTGAGCTTTAACTTTGATACATCTTCACCTAGGAACTTAATTTCACCGCTATCGTATTTAAGATTCTTGGTCATCAAATTGAAAAGCGTCGACTTTCCACATCCATTTGCCCCAATTATCGTTGTTACTCCACCCGGCTTAATCGTCAAAGATAGATCGTCTATAACCTTGTCCTTATCATAGCTGAAAGACAGGTTCTTTATCTCAAATAGATTATCTGCCATATGTTTTTCCTGTCCTCCTCAGTAAGATAATAAAGAATGGTCCGCCAACAACTGACATTATTATGCCAGGACTTATTTCATATGGTGGTACCAAAGCCCTTCCGAGCGTATCTGCAAGAAGCAGACAAAATGCACCAAGAATTGCACTATACGGTATCAAGACCTTGTGATCTCCACCAACAAGAAGCCTTGCTATGTGAGGAACTATCAGTCCTAGAAAACTTATAGGCCCCATAATTGCCGTACTTATAGAAACAAGTAAAACTGCTATAGCAGAAATTCCTATTCTCATCCTGCCTACATTAATACCTAGTGACCTTACTGTTTTATCATCAAGTCCAAGAAGATTGCACGGCTTTGAAAGTATAAGTGCTATGATAAGCCCAGGCACTGCATAGATTACTAGCGTTCTAAAATCTGTCCATGTCTTCATGCTTATATTTGCAGTAGCAAGACTAGCTGTTGAAGAATAACTTCCACCAGTCATAGAATTTATTGCACTTATCATGCCCATAAACATAGCATTTATAGCTATTCCAACAAGGATAAGTCTTAGAGGCGAAAGGTCATTTCCTGCCCACGATAGCATATATATCAAAATGCAGGCAAATACTCCACCACAAAAAGCTAGACCCGGAATAAAGAAGTATAGCTGTGGAAAGAACGCAGTTATTACCACTGCAACAAAGCTTGCACCTGAACTAATTCCAAGTATTCCTGGATCTGCTAATGGATTCTTCATAACTGCCTGAAGCATCACGCCTGAAACAGCAACAGCTGCCCCACCTACCATTGCAATGAGTATCCTTGGAAATCTAAGATCATATATGGTTGCTACATTCTCATTGTATGCAACAAAGAGTCCTCGCATTAATGCCTTAAAGCCTACTCTAAGGCTTCCCGTATTTACAGCCCAGTAGAATATGCATAAAAGTGCTAGTGCTGTAATTACAAAGGCTAAAAGCTTTCTTGTTCTGCTAATTACCATCAGGTCTCCTACTTCCTATCGCCTACTCATAAAGCAGCTTCTTAAGCTCCTCTAAAGCATCCCTATAGTTGAAATTTGCGCTCATATTAAATAGCGTATTGTCAAGGTCATATACCTTGCCGTTTTGCACAGCATCAAAATGCTTCCAGATATCATTCTCTGCGAATTCCTTTGCAAACATGTTTTTTACATCATCAGGCATCGCGTGAGAAGCTCTAAGTATTATATCTGGGTTCTTAGTCTTCATATCCTCAGTATTCACCGTGAGAAAATCCTTAGAATCATCATTATACACGTTTTCTCCACCAGCAAGTTCTACAAGACTTCCTACATAGCTTTTGTTTGTTGCGATAACATATGAGCCAGGTAGTCCCATCAAAACTAGAACCTTAGGGCGTTTCTTACCCTCTACACTGCTATTAAATTTCTTCATGTACTGCTTATGCTCATCTATCAAAGCCTTTGCTTCCTTCTCTCTACCAAACTCATCTCCGAGTTTTTTGATAGACTCAAACATACCATCTACACTGCTTAAATTTATAAACTCATATTTTAGTTCAGCGTTTTTATACTTCTTTTCAAGCTCGTTCTTAAGGCTTACTGGAGAAAGAACACAATCTGGATTAAGTGACTTAATCTTCTCGATATCAGGTGACATAGGACTTCCAACCCTTGGAAGATCCTTGTATTCATCTGCCATGGTAAAGTCCGATTCTGGAACAGCAATAAGCTTTATATTAAGCTTGTTACATATCTGAACAGTTGCCGGCGACGTAGCTATTACTTTCTTATTTTCTCCACTATCTTCCTTTTTCCCCGCGTGTTGATCAACGCATGAACAAAGGGAGAAAGCAATAATCAGTGTACAAATTAAAGCAAATATTCTCTTATGCATTACTCTACTCCACTATTTCTTTATGAATTTCTTGTATCCAAATGTACCTGCTGCTGCAAGAATAATCACAACTGCAATGGCACCATAAACTACATATCTCTTGTTTTGAGTGCTTTGAGTTTTGTTTGAAACCTTTGCCTTTGAATCCTTTTTATCTTTAGAATCAGATGCTTTTGCGTTCTTGCTATTCTTCTTTGTACTATCTTTTTTCTTATCTTCAGCGTTCTTAGCCTCTTCAGTTTTTTTATCTTCAGCTTTCTTGGCTTCCTCAGCCTTTGCACTTTCGCTTCCCTGAGATGCCTGATCCTGCACAGATGTATCTATTGTGCTAACAAAATCTCCCTGTCCAGGTGTAAGGCCAGCAGAAGTCATAAAGAAAATAACCTCTCTTCCCATAGGTGCTACATATAAAGCGCATTTCACAGGTGCTCCTGCATATGGAACCCTAATTCTATAATCTGCAGAATTACCAGCCGACTTTGTATTTACAGCACTTACTCCATAAAACCCACCACCAGCAGAGGTGCTAAAGCTTATACTAGACATAGCACTTGCATTGTTTATTCTATATGTGGCATATACATTTCCTGATGCATCTATCTCTACAAGCCCAACACCGCTGACAGTACTCTGAGCCATTCCCTGTCCTAGTGCTTCCTTTTCCTCACCACCAGAGTCCTCAATTGCGCCTGTAAGCGGGTTTCTATACTGCGGGCTAACACTTGTCGTATAGGTTCCTGCACTCTCTGCAAAGCTAAATGAAAGGCTTAAGACCATCACCACAAATACTGAGATTAGGCATATCCAAGTTCGTCTTAAATTCTTAGATTTTAACATCTTTCCTCCAAACATATTTAATTCTTAATGACAAACAGCAGGTCATTGCCTTTGCAACGATCCTGCCGTCTGTTATACATAGCTATTTCGAAAAATTATTTCTCAAATTTCCTCTTAAGCATCAAAGCTATGAAAGCACTTCCGATAAGTCCTGCTAAAGCAATTGGCATCTCAGTGTTAGCATCGCCTGTATTTGGACGCTGAGCTGCTGTACCAAATCCATCTGCGATTGTAAATCTAGCAACTGCTGTTCCATTTGTTGAAACGATTTCTACATTGTGAGATCCAGTTGAAAGTCTATTTAGTGCTGTTGGAAGTAGTGTAACCTTTGTACTTCCTGAAACAACCTGGTAATCCTTATCCTTTACAAGTTCCTTACCATCAACTAGTACCTTTACAAATGTGCTTATATCAGCATCTGATACAATTACTAGTCCATGCTGGCTTCCTCTAACCCATGTCTGGTTTAGTCCTGATTTGATGCTTGGACCCGCCTGTGTACTTCCATTGTCAGATGGATTTGAAGGATTTACTGGATTTACTGGATTCTCAGGGTTTTGCTTGTTTCCATTTTCATTATCTTTTGGCTGTACTTCAACCTTGTTATCTGAAAGAACAAGCTTTCCATCAATCCAAGCATTCATTACATCTATGTAAATCTTTACTGGGATTTCCTTCTCGTTTAGGCTATCTCTTGTGAATGTGAAAGCTGAAACATATTCGCCCTCACCCTTAGTTGCACTAATTTCTTTGCCATCGACACTAATTTTCTTAAGTTCTGCGGTGATTCCCATCATTCCAGTCTTCTTAAATGAAATTGTGTATGTTGCCTTGCCATTCTCTTCAACAAGTTTAACATCAGGATTGAAAGCTTCTGTCATGAGCTTCATATCTGATCCGTTTGGCTTTAAGAACTTGCTACCCTTAACTGTATAGTGCTTCTTTGCGTTTTGATTTCCTGTATTAGGATTATCTTTGCCTGGATCTGGCTTCTCTGTGCCAGGATTATCCTTGCCTGGATCTGGTTTTTCTGTACCAGGATTATCCTTGCCTGGATCTGGTTTTTCTGTACCAGGATTATCCTTGCCTGGATCTGGTTTCTCTGTACCAGGATTATCCTTGCCTGGATCTGGCTTCTCCTCGTCCTTGACTTCAGTCTTCTCGTCTACGAAAACTATTTTCATGTCATAGAATCTACCCATCATACTTGAGTAAACCTTTACAGGAATCTTGTCTTCATTTACAGTATCTCTTGTAAACTCAAATACTGAAATATATGGTTCCTTGCCTTCAGTTGCAGTATAGGTCTTACCATCAACTGACAGCTTATTGATTTTCTCTGTCATTCCCATCATACCGCCTTCCTTGAAGGAAACAGTATATGTAGCTTTGCCATCTTTTTCAACAAAGTTTACTACAGGATTGAATGCATTTGAGAATACCATTGAAGTTCCACCGTTTGGATATAGAAGATCTGCTAATCTAGTGTACTTCCTTGCAACTGAGCTATCTGCGTTATCATTCTTGCCAGGGTTTGGCTTTTCTGTTCCAGGATTCTCTTTACCAGGATCTGGTTTTTCTGTTTCAGGAGCCTTAGCCTCTGTCTTACCAGGCTTTAGAACAATATTCATGTCATATGAAGTTTTCATCATATTTGAGTAAACTGTTACAGGTATTTTTTCTTCATCTACAGCATCTCTTGTAAATTTGAAAACTGATACATATGGATCCTTGCCCTCTTTTGCTGTGTAAACCTTGCCGTCTACTGTAAGCTTCTGAAGCTTTTCGGTAACTCCCATCATGC
>ERZ772974.268-NODE-268-length-40552-cov-6.080524_pt1 | contig 40552 bp, 53 predicted proteins | sample MGYA00580671_ERZ772974 | MGnify/ENA primary metagenome ERZ772974 (study PRJEB29015, sample SAMEA2738065) | human oral metagenome | biome: human oral; feature: human-associated habitat; material: saliva | place: China | collected 2218 ... | reverse complement strand
TCCAATAGTCTTACATACTTGTATCTTTTGTTCTTTTGTTAGTTTTAATTCTATCTTTATTGCTTTATACATTCTTCCACATACCTTTCTATATGCTTTTTAAAATCCTTTTCCACCTTTTTCTTATAATAAATTTCTAACTAAAATTAGCCAATATTTAACTATCGTAGGTTTAAAGTAAATAACTAAAAAGAATATAATTATAAAGAATATAATTGTACTCCAAAATCCTTTTTCAACCTTTCTTTTCTTAACTATGGTAAATGTTATTACAAACAATAATATTAGCATTTCATAAATTGTTCTTACATAGAATATTACTGTAAATAAACATACCCCTACTGTTAAAAGCATAAATGCTATACTTTGATTAACTGATAAGCCTTTATTCATATAAGGATATTTTATAAGTGCTGTTCCTTTATATGCTTTAGGTCTTAAATCATATAAAATATGTAATGCTATACCTAATGCTAACCCTGTTATCATAAATCTTGTTATATCAAATTTAGCACCATATACAAGCCATAGTAAGTTAGTCTTATGTAAATACATAAGTATACTAGGTAAAAAGAATGAATGGGTTACTATACTTCTATGTCCTAATCCTTTTATTTTTAAATCTACATCAGGATATTTAAGTCCTATATAGTAAAAACTTATTAAAAATATAGTGGATATTGCTATAAAGCCAAATGTTACTCCCTCTGAAATAAAAGGTAGGTTTTTAAAAAACTTAAAGAAAAATCTATTAAGATTTATGAGTGTCTGTCCAAAATTTTCCATAACTACACCTCATTAATCTTCTACTTCAATTTCTAAAGACTTAAATGTATCATAAAAATCTTTTAATACTTTTATTTCTTCATCTTTACTTGAAATTACTTTCTGTAATTCTCTTAAATCTTCAATTATTTTTTCATTATTTTCTTTAACTGACTGATTTACTTTGAAAAAGTTCTTCATATCTTTAAGAAAATCTAACATATCAATAGATGAATTATATACTCCCTTTAATCTTGAAAGTTCTCTATCTTTTTCTTCTAATAATCTTTCATTACTTTTTATTAAAATTTTGTCTTTTTCATTTTCTAATTGTTTTACTTTATTATTTAAACCTATATTTTGTTTTTCTAATTCTTGGACTTTTTCAATTTGTAAAGCCAATTCTTTCTTTAATTTCATTTCTTCAGTTTCTTCAATTACTTCTTCTGTTTCATTATTTTCTACAAGTTTATTTTCTATAATTGTTTCATCATTTTCCCTATCATCATTTTCTTCATCTTCATTTTCTTTTCTAACATCTTCATTACTTTTTCTAAATATTGGTATACCTATTTTACCAAGTTTTTCTGCATTTCTTTCTTTTTTTACTTCACCTATACTTTTATAATCTTCTATTCCTTTAAAAGTTATTTCTTGAGTATCTTTTCTAATAATTTCTTCTTCTTCTTTAATTTCTTCAACCATATTTATTAATTTTTGTGCTTTTTCATCTAAGGTTGCATATTTAGAAGTGAACTCTTCTTCTTTATTACTATCATTTTCTCCTACCTTAGAAAATTTATCTATGATAGTTGTTACACTTGTTTTCTCACTATTATCTTTATTTGCATTATAATAAAAACTCTCTACATTAAAATACAACTTATTTAATTCTTCAAATTTTTCATTTTTCATTTACTTTCTCCTTTTTATCATTGATTTTTTTTATGATAACTATATATTATAGTTATATTATACCATAAAAAATGAAAAAAAGTAGTAAAAGTAGTAAAAAAAATAGGAAGAAAAAATAGGAACTTTTCAAAATGTTTACTTCAAAACATTATTTGAAAAAAATCCTATTTTTTGAGATATATTATTATAAATAAACAAGGACGGACATATTTAAAGAGTTGTTATAACTCCATTTCTCTATCAGACTTTTCGTCAATAGTTTTTTCAACTTTCTTAGACTTTTCATTAGTCTTTTCAACTTCTTTAACTACTTCTTTAGCCTTATCTTTTCCTAAAACTTTATCGAAAGATTTCTTAGGTGTTTCGTCTATATAAGCGTCAACTTTTTCTCTAAAATCTTTTCTTTCTTCTTTTAACAATGTATTTATTTCATCAAAATCAAGATTTTTGTCTTTAATATCTTTTTCTAATTTTTCATTTAATGTCTTTAGTTCTTCATTAATCTTTTTAGAAAAATCTTTTTTATCTTCTTTTTCAACAAAATTCATACAATAATCTATATTATATTTTTCAACATTAGCAACTATAAATTCAAAATCCTTTGCACTCTTTTCTATTGCTAACATATTTTCAGTTCCTGAAATCTTAACACAAGACATTTTCTTATTAACATCATTTAATTTGTCTTCTATTGTATCAAAATCTTTATTAGTTGTTACAAGACGACTTACAATAGCTTTAGCTTTCTTTTCTAATACTTCCATATATTCTTCTTCATATTTTTCGTATTCTTCCATAAACTTTTCATCATCATCTATTGATATTAATTCTTCATAATCTAAATCTATTTCTTTATCCATAGTTCTTATTTGATAATAGTTTGCTACATCTTCTTCTCTAACAACTAAAGTAGGAACATTTAATGCAAATTGTTTATTTGAAAAATCTCCAACAGTTTGTACCAAACATTCTATTGCATTTTCAGATAAATGTATATCTGTTGCACTTCTTTCTTTTTTATCAAGGTCGAATTTTTTCTTTAAAAGACTTACATCAGCTTTTAATTCATAGTCTTCAACAGTATTTGCAAAAGGTCTTTCACTATTTCTTTCTGTTTCTAAATCTTTAATTAGTAATGCCTTAGATAATTCTTTACTATCAACATTATCATCTATTACTTCCAAGTTGAAATTAGCGTTTTTCTTTATTAAGGCTCTAATATCTACTTGTTTTACTGTAAACTGTTCAACAACCTTTTCTTCTACCTCTTTAATCTTTTCATTTTCTTCTTTAGTTTCCTTAATAGGTTCTTTTTCAATTTCCTTAGCAACTTCTTCTTTATTAGAAGATTTTTCTTTTTCTCCAATTTCTTCTAAGAATTTTTCAAAAGGATATTCTTTTTCATATTCTTTAACTCTTTCTACAAGAACATTACTTCTTTTAATACTTTCTTCAGAAAATCCCTCAAATATTTCTTTTATATTTTCTTTTCCTTTTAACTCATTACTCCAACCTTTAATATAATCTTTATTAGTACCAAAAATATTTTCTTCAGGATTATCACTCTTAGTATCAAGTCCAAGTCTTATCATAGTCATTCCAGCTGTAAGTTCAGCTTGTATTTCTTCCATAGCATAGGCTTGTTTTTGTGTTAAATCATATTTATCCATTGCTTTTGCTGTACTTCCAATTTCTCTTAAAGTATGGCTAGTTTCGTGCAATAAAGTCGCTAAATAATGTTTGTCATTTTTAAAATCTTCTATTGGGGGTATAGTTATTTTGTTATAAACATTTTTTTCAACATTTCCCTCTTCGTCAACATCAAATTTTGTGCCTCTACTAGCATACGCTCCACCAAATTCAAGTCCACTATTTTTAGTAGAATATGCTTTTTTTGTAACTATTTCTACATTTTCATTTGTTTCAGTAATACTTTTTATTAAATATGAAATATATTTATCTTTATTCATATCTTTATTAGTATTTTCTTCTTTTTCAGGAAGTGGAAAGGCTTTATCAAAGTTTTCTACTTGACTTCCGTTAAAAACATTATGATAACCCTTAAACACTAAATTCACTCTACTAAGGCTAGTTTCATTTTTCTTAATAACTTTATCTAAAGCTGTTTCATATTTCTTTTTTTCATCTTCATTAGTGAGTGTCTTTATCTTTTTTTTGTAATAATCTTCGGCGTCCTGTACTCTAAAAAACTTTATAACAGTACCCTCTGAACCTTTTTTTATCTTTAAAAATTCATCAGTTTCTTTTTGCAATTTATCTTTTAAATGGTCTATTGTAAAAAATCTATTATCTTTCATATCTTCTTGAGCCATTTTAGTAGCTAAATACAAAACATTATATCCTTTATAGTCTTTACCTGTAACCATAGACTTAGGTTCAAGCATTTCTTTAGTCCATCTTTCGTCAACAAAACTTCCTGTTTTTTCACTTTCGTCGAAAAAGTTTTCAATTATATTTTTACATCTTTCATTATTTTTTTCTTCATTTGCTTTTTTATCATATTTGGCTTTATCAAATTTTTTGTATGTTTGTTTTTTACCTACATCAGATAACATTCCCATTTTTCACACCTCTTTTTTTTACAATTTTCTTTAATTATAACATAAATTTTACTTATTCATAGGTATTTTAAGAAAGTGCTAAAATAATTTTAAGAAATCCTTAAAATTTATTTTTTAAAAAAATAAATAAAAAAAATAACCTACAAAAGTAGGTCATTTTAACCAAAAGAAAATTTAAACTTTTAAATTAAATTTTTAATCAGGAGTGCTGACTTTAAAAATATTTAATTTTATATTTTTATTATACCATATAGATTTCAATTTGTCAAGAATTTTAAAATACTTTTTTAGATTTCATCTAACTTTTCTTTCAATTCTTTTTCAAATTTTTCTAAATCATCTAAATCTATTCCATATCTTCTAGCATTTTCTCTTGTATATTCATTTAAAAGTTCATTTATATCGAATACCACTTCTTTGCTAAGATTTTTAATTAAGTTGAATATTTTAAGAAATTTTAATCTTCTATAAAAAAATCTTTCTAATCTCTCTATATTTTTTTTACATTCTCTAAATTGTTTCAAAGAAGTTTTTATATTAAATAAAAATATTAAAGAAAAAATCACACAAATTAGATTTAAAAATATATATAAGATATTAGTTTCTCTATTTATAAAAGAGTAAATTCCTATTAAGAGTTGTGCTGTAAACAAAATTAAATTTAATATAGTCGTTTTTGTTTCAACTTCTTTTATCATTTCATAACATTCTTTTTCTTTTTTATCTATAACATCAAATCCATTTGTAATAAAATTAAGATGTGTTATAGAATGATTATTAGTTACTCCAGCAAAAACTTCTAATTCTGCTTGAGAAAAACTTATTTCTATTTCTTTGTTATTTTTTATTATAACTCTATTTAATTTTTTATGAAATTTTATCATTAAAATAAAAACTATACAATACAAAATACTTAATCCTAAAAACATAAAACCTTTTATTCCTAAAATTATTCCTAAATTCTTTAAATTCTCTAAAACTATCCACATTCTAAATCACTCCAATTTTTACCCTAATCCATTATTTACTTAGTAAATATTCTAAGTTCTTTATATCTTTACACTCAACACTTGCTAAAATATCATTTATTTTCTTATTTATTTTATTTGTTATATCATCACAATGTATTTTTTTCTTATCAACTTCGATATATTGTTTTTTACCTTTTAAGGCTTGTTCAAATACATTTAATGTTAAGACTGTTAATACTGCTAAGAAAAAATAAAAATTCCCAACATCTTTATAAAATGCAAAATTTGTTAGCATTGCTATTGCATACATTAGAAATATATTTGCTTTATAGTCTTCAACTTTTTTTAACATTCCTAAATATTCAATACTTGCTTTAGAATGATGTTTAATCATTTCTTTACTTGCCATTCTATAATTAAAATTTATATAAGATAACATCACATCACTTTTAAGAAATTTCTCTTTTACTAAAACTATATCTAAATAATATTTAACTTGTGTCTTTTCAACTTCTTTATAAAATTCTTCTTCAATTTTAAATTTCTTTTTCTCTACTTTAGCTGAAAAATAAAATTGATACACCATATAAACTGTAATTGCTATTACAAAAAATATAAACCACATATTTATTTTCACTTTCCTTTCTACTTTATATTTTTCTTATTTTTTCTATATTTAATGATTTTAAAGTGCTAATAACATCATTTTTATCTTTTTTTGTTAATCTATATATTTCTTCTAAACCATATCTATATTCATAAGAATTAAATTCTTCAAAAATTTCTTCTATTTTACTTGATTTTACAATTTCTTCTTGCTCTTTTTCATATATTTCTATATCTTGTTTTACAAAATCTAATATATCAGTCCATTTTAAAGGAATATCTTGAATTTCCAAAAATCTATTGATTAAAAGTTTTATAAAAAAATTAATCATTGTTGTTCTTATTTCTTCCATATTTGTATCTATATACTTTATATTAAAGTCGTTTTCTTCTGCTATTCTTAAAAGTTTAAAAGCCAAGTCTTTGTTAAGACTGTTTTTTATCCCATTAGTTTCACTGAAATTTATAATTGTACGATTTAAAAGTTCTTCATCTGTTTTATTAGGTTCTTTTTCTTTTAAATCCCAAAACCAATCAATAAATTTTTTATCTAACATTACATTAAATGTAGTATAGCCACTTATTCTTCCCTTATCAACCATTAAAAATGTTCTTGGAACAATTTGACTTTCAATATAAGTTGAGTATATAGCAATTACATCACCTATTAGTAAATTGTTTTTGTTTCTTTCATAATTAAAATCTATTACACTAATATCTCCAGTTTCCCTATCATAATCTCCGTAAATGTAACCATTTACTTTATTTTCAAGAATTAAATAAAATATTCTATTTTTATCTTTTTCAATAATTTTCTTTATTTGTTTTAAAGAATAGTTTTTTCCAAATTCTGTATCTGTTATATGTTCTAATATTTCTTCAAATTTTTTGTTTGCTCCATTTACTATCTTTTTTATTTTTTCTTTAAAAACAACTTCTTCACAATTTGTATTAGTGATTTGTAAATTGTTTGAATTATTATCTGAATTAATTTCAAATAAAAAATCTCCAAAAAATCTACATAAATTCATTTTTTGGGTTAAATTTATATCAGAATTAATAAAATCAATTATATCTTTTTTATAAATTTCTTTTTTATTCAACATTTCATTTTCACCAACCTTTTTTTATAGCTTTATCTTTTGAGTATTTATATTATACCATATAATACAAAATATTTCAATTTGTTTACTTTCATTTGTTTACTTTTATTATATTGATTTTAAATGTATATTATTAATTATATCAATGATATATAAGAAAATAAAGTACAAACAAATTCTTTTAACAAATTGCTAAAATTTTTTTAATACTTCCTTAAAAAAATAGAAAATTATTTCTATAAATGTTATGATATAGATATAGGTAGAATTTTGGTAAAATTTTGAAAAAAGTATAGAAAAAGGAAGTAGATGTTATGATTAAGTTAAAAGAATTAGAAGTAAACAACGAAAATCTTCCTTATGGAGATAGTTATGATAGTTACGAATTTGAAAAAGATAGTAAAAAATATATTTTAGATTTAAAATATTCGTATTCTGAGGGTGATGATGAACAAAGTCTTAAAACAAAAACTATCTATGAAATTTCAGAAAATACTAAAGAGAAAGAAAAAATATATGAATACATTGAAAATTCTTCTATTAAAGACTATGAAGAAAGTTGTTATCAAAATATTTTTAAAATTGATAAAGATATTTTAGAAGATAGTGCTTTAAGATTACCAAGTGAAAAAGAAATCTTAGCTAAGCATATAAATGAAAGTTATTACAATGAAGAGTTTATAGCAAATCAAAAAGAACATTACTTTAACCAATTTAAAGATGTATTTTCTGATTTAGTAGAAGAAAGAAAATTACAAGATAAGTTGCCACCATTTCAAATTATTACTGAAAATGGAGTAGGACTTGACGAAAATAAAAATGTATCTGATGAACTTAAAAATCTAATATTAGATGTTAAAGATGAAGAATTTTGGGATAATCTAAATTTAAAAGATATAAGAAATTTTGAAGAATTTGCTGATTTAGGAGTTGTTAATATACTTGTTACTGATATAGAAAAAGACGGATTTAAAGAATATTCTAACTATAATGATTATATTAGTTCAACTGTAAAAGAAGAACTAAGCAAAGATTTTAAAGATAAATTATCTAAAGGTAATATTGAAGAATTTGAAAATGAATTAAAAGATAAAGTTTTAAATAAAGTATCTTCTGATAAATCTATTAAAAATAAAGATAAAGATAAAGAATTTACAAAAGAATTTGAAAAAGATTTTGATGAAAATGATAGAGGAAAAGAGTTTTAGAAAAAGAATTTTTAAAATAAAATGAAAGGAATGATGAGATAATATGTATAATTTCGATAAAAAAGATAATGTATTTGGAATGAAATTTATTGAATTTGATAAAAAAGAAGAACTTGATAGATATTCCTATAATTATAAAGGTGAAGAGTATATTTTAGAAAAAAGCAAGTTTTATGATGAATATATAGAAGATTATAGAGAAAACGAAAATTCTTCTAAAACTATTTTCAATAAAGACAAAACAGAAGAATTATATAGTTTTTCAACTGTTATTAGTATCCATTCTGTCTATAAAGATTGTTACCAAGATATTTATAAATTAGATGATACGATTTTAGAAAATCTAGGTTTGCCTACCCAAAGAGAAGTCTTAGCGTCAAGTCTTGTTGAATATAAAGGAGAAGAAGAAAGAATACAAGAAAATATAGATAATTATTTTAATCACTTTAAAGAGGCTTTTCCTGAAATAATAGAAAAGAAAAATTTACAAGATAAACTACCTAATTTCCAAATTTATACTAACAATGGTATAGAATTTGATAGTGCAAATCCAACAAGTGAAATTAGTGATGAATTAAAAAAAGCTATCATAGAATTTGAAGATGAAGAATATCTTAATAATATGAACTTGAAAAATATAGAAGAATGGAGTATTCTTAAAGATAATGGTATAGTCAACATCATATATGATAGTAAAGATTTTTTAGGAAGAGATAGCAAAGAAGAATATACTACTTTTGAAAGATATTGTGAAAATACAGTAAAAGAAGAATTATCTAAAGAATTAGTTGAAAAATATGAAAAAAGTGAAGATTTAAAAGATTTTGAAAATGAATTAAAACAAATTACTCTTGAAAAAAGAGGTGAACTTCCTGAAAAATTGGATAAGAGCATTGAAAAAAAGTTTGAAATAGAAGATAAAGAAAAATCTTCTGATGAAATGGAGTTTTAACATCTTCCTTGATATTTTATATAAAAAAAAGCATATACTACTAAAAATAGTATGTGCTTTTTACTTTTTCATATAACTACATCATATAACTACAATTCTATCATTTTCTTTATCTATTTTTACTGAATAGAATAGAACTTCTTTATTCCTGTAAGTTAAACTTTTTTCTAATACTCTAGTTGTTTCGTCCTTTACTGTTTTAAAAACAGTGTAATCATCTAAATTTATCTTATTTTTTAAATGCTTGTTCAAAAAAGGAATTTCCATTCTGCTATGGTAAAGTTGAAAAACAAATTTATTGTTAGAACATAAATAATTAGTAAAATCCTTTTCTAAGGGAATAAGTAAAGATAATAAATAACTATAATCAATAGCAAAAGTAATACATTCAACATTCTTTTCCTTTATTTTTCTAAAAACAAAATCCATAATTTCTATAAGTTTATCAACTAATTTTTTGTGCTTAATTTCATCAAGTTCTTTTTTTATCCTCTCACAATTAATGTAAATAGTGAATTTATCTTTATAAAACTCTCTTATATCATTTATATTAGTTTCTTCTGAAATTGTTATTAAATGTGGTATAAAACCTTTATTCAGTCTAAAATCTAATGTGTCGTTTGCAATGTAATGTCTGTTATCAAAAATTATCATATTTACATTATTTTTTACTATGTTTGGATAGACTATTTTTTCTTCATATCCTGTCTTAGTAGGTGCAAAAAATATTATGTTTTTGTTTTCTTTATATCTCACTTCTTTAGATAGAATTGTACTCTTACCTAAAATTAAGCCTTTCATTTTTACTTCTCCTTTATTTTTACTTGATAATTGTTTTCTCTTACATCAGTAATTGTTGCACTTTTATTAGAGATTTCCCAAATTTCATCTTCATTAATCACTTCTTCTTTTTTTAATTCTATTTTAATGAAATCTAATTCTTTATCTTTATAAACTAATTTATCTAACAAAACATTGTTTTCAACTAATTTTAAAACAACACAATCACTTTCTTTTATTTTACATTCAACAGGTGTTCCAAATCTTTCTTGAACTTCTGATAGGAAATTTTCATATTGTACTTGATATACCATTTTATTATTTTTACATCTATAATTAGCAAGATTTATATTCCAATGAATTAATAGTTCAGGATATTCAATAAGTGATAAACAATCAACATTCTTTTCTTTTATCTTAGCAAAAACTTTTTCAATTAAATCTTTCACTTTAGAAAGTAATTTTTTAGAATTTTCAATTTTATCTTCTGTTGCGTCCTCTCTTTTTGAAATTTCATTACATAAATATGGCTTATGTAAATTAATGTATAGAGTGAACTTATCGTCTAATTTATTCAAAATATCATCTATATCTACTTCTTCATAAAAGTTTACATTTATTGTTTTATATCCTAGTTCTTCTCTTTTATCTTTACTTACTAAATAATGCCAACCTTTATAGTCGAACATTATGATATTTGTTTTGTTTAAAAATAGATTAGGTATAAATATTTTACTTTCATATCCACTTCTTGTCGGTGCAACTAACACCACATCTTTTTCCTCTTTTAAACTAACAGTTGTTTCTTGTCCTAAAACCTTTTCATTTCCTAAAATTAAATTTGCCATAATTTTCTCCTTTCTTCTAATAAGTAAATCCTGCAATCGCTGATTTTATCTTACGATATTCTTCATAACTTACATAACATCTAACTGTCAAAATCCCATCTGTTATTACTTGTAAAGGTAAATATTCACCATTATCAACAGAAATTTTATATAAAACAACAGAATTATGGTTTAGTTGATAAAGAATGTTTATTGTTTCTTTATTAATTACTATGTTTCTTACAAATCTATAATTAATATGAATTTCTTCATAACTTACAGCTACATCATTTTCTACTGATGAAACTCTTTTTATTTTTAAAAAAGAAATTGAAATATTTGTAATCATATATACTCTTCTCCTATATACTCTTCTCCAAAAATTAAATTTTCTATTTTTTCTTCTTAATTTTCTATATTATTTTTTTTAAAAATCATTGTATTATAGGTATTACTATTCAAATTGTTGCTATTATCAGTAAAATTATATAGTTGATACCCTTTTAATTCGGCATATTCTAAAATTTCATCTCTATTTGTTTCTGAAACATTATCTAAAAAAACATACTCACTATTTTCTTTAAATTTTTTTGTTTTTTCTTTAAAATCATTAAAAACAATATCTTCATCTGAAGAAAACATAAAAACTAGAATTATTCCAAAGAAAACACCTATAATAACACCTATTATCATAGCGAAAGCTATTTTTTTATTGACTTGTTTTTCCATCTTATCCCTCCCTTTTAAACTTTAATCCTAACAATTCAATTCTCTTAATATTTCTTCATATTCTTTTTGTGTTACATAACACCTAATTAAGGAAACCCCTTTTATATTCTCTCTTAATTCTAAATAATTTCCATTATCTACCGATATTTTATATACAGTTGCTGACTGCTCACTGTTACTCATTGAATAGACAATATTTATCATTTCATTATTTATAACAATATTTCTTATGTATCTTTCATTAAGAAAAATTATTTCTTTTTCTAAAACTTGATTTTTTTCTAGTTTTGATATTCTTTTTATTTTCAAAAAATTTTTCATATCCATAGTATTTCCTCAGTATCTTCTCCAATGTTGACAAACAAAAAGGGTAAAAACCCTTTTTATTCATCTGTTTAAAAAATATATTAAAAATTTAATTAGGACTAAAATTCATAACACTTTTCTAATTGCATTAGAAGTGTTGCATATTCTCCACTTTCAATGTACAAATCAATGATTTTAATACAAGTTTTATCTCCAACATCACATTCTTTAATCACTTTAAAATTTTCTCCGTTTTTTAAAGTTTTTTCGTTTTCTTTCAAAGAATATATATTATATTTTGACAATTCATTAGGCTTTTCTTCGTATAAAATTTTTACACTATTTTCATCTAATTCTCCGTTTTCATCTATAACCATACTTCTAATGAAATTTTTATTAAAAAATAAAACTTGCTCAAAAAACTTCTTATCATCAATTTTTTTATTAGTTACTTTAACTTTGATAAACATTTTTCTCCTTTTATTATTTCAATATTTCAATAATTCTTGTAATCCTATAAATTCACTTTCTTCAACATAACAATAACTTATTCCTAATATTTCCATATAATTACTTACTTCTTTTTTTTCAAGATTTTCTTTGAAAATTCTATATTCAGGACTTAAAGAAACAGGATTTTTAGTGTTAGTATAAATTATTATCATATCATCATTCAAGTTAAAATTAGTAATATTATTAGGATTAATCCCTAGTGTAAAGATTTCTTTTTCTTCATTTTCTTTATATTCTTTAATTATTCTTATTTTCAAAAAATCATTCATATTCATTTTTTTACTCCTTAAAACAATTCATCTAAACTATTTGTTTCTAAAGGTTCTATTTCAAATTCTATATAACCCTTATAAATTTCTTCAGCCATTTCATCAAGTTTATCTAAATCAACTTTCTTAAACTCACTTATATTTTCTTTAAAATCTTTAAGTTCATTAAAAGTCATATCTTTATTAATAAATTCTAAATTACAAGAATTTGTTCTTAGAGTTCCTTTTATTATTCTTCCTAAAATATTCTTTTCATCATATTTTATCCAAGATTTAACATTGTAAAGTCCATTATGTAAGTTTTCTACTCTTGTAAATAGAATGTAAATTGTTTTTGTTTCTCCATCAAGTCCACTTATTGTATCTTCATCTATCTTATATAAGAATTTCACATCTTCATTAGAACATTTGCAAGAAAGATATTTTTTTAGTTCAGGTACTAATTTTTCTTTATTAGTAATATATTTTTCCAAAACATCATTAGGTGCAACTTCTATTTCTTTTTGTCTAATCGCTAATAATATTGCATTTTCTTCATTTGTTTCTTGTTTCTTATTGAAAATTTTCTCTTTTAAATTTTGAAAAGCTGTCTTATCAGTTTCAAAACTTATTTCCAATCTTTTTAATTTCTTTTCTTTGATTTGATTTAATGTATATTTTTCCATATTTTTCTCCTTTTATGTTGTTTTTTAATGTTTATATTATACCATAAAATACTTTATTTTTCAAGATAGTTATTTGGAATTGTTTAATAAAAAGAATGTCCTAAAATTATTTTTTAGGACATCATTCTATTTTTTTAATTCAACTTCATAACCTTTTCTTTTTCCATTTTAGCATTAAAATTATGAATTTCTTCTATATTCTTTTCTCTATCAATTCTTGCTTTTTCTCTTAAATCTCTTATTTCTTTTATTCCTTTTTGTACAACTTCAAAGTTTTGTTTTAATGTTTCTATACTTATTGGTGAAGTGTTAGAAACTTTTGCAATATCTACTGCTGTTTTTGTAATGTTTACAGCGTTTCTTTTCATTAATTCTTCAGTTGCTTTATCCAAAGTTGTAAAAGTATTTTTTAGTAAAATTTGTTTCTTAGTTTGTAAAGCAAGTACAATAGCATTTTCAAATAATGGTAATGTTGTTATCAAAGATGATTGTAATTTTCTAGCAAGTCCTATATTATTTCCTGCCATTATTTCTATCATAGGTAATGTTTGTAAAGATACAGCTTTTACTGTTTCTAAATCATATTTCTTTTGACTTACCATATCTAACAATCCTTGAGTTCTTGCTATTTCTCTATTCTTATCATTTTCATCTACATTTATTGTATTTGTTATATCATCTAATTTTCTTCTTACTTCTTCTTCAGCAAGTTCAGTCGCTAATATATAATCATTAATTTCAACTGAATGTTTGCTAACTACTTCATATAATTTCTTTAAATCATCTTGGTCTTTTTCTAAACTTACTTTATAGTTCATAAGTTCTTGTGTTATTGTTTCAATTTCTTTGTTCATATTTTCATACTTTTCTAAGAAATTTTTACCTCTATTAAATATCTTTGATAAAAACCCACCCTCTTTTTTAGGAGGCTTTTCAAATTCACTTATATCAACTTTTTCTATAAGTTTAGATAAGTTTTTTATAATTTTTGTTGCCTCAATATTTTCTACATTTTTAGAACTTGATAATATTTCATTTGAAATTCTTGAAAGTTCTTCAGCTGGTTTTGAACCAAAATTCAAAATACTTGCTGAATTATTTACATCAATTTCTCTAACTAAGGCTTTTACTTCATCACTTTGCTTTCTTGTTATCTGATAATTTTCTTCTAAAATTATAGGTTTTTCAAGATTAAGTAAATTTTCTTCCTTTTCTTCTTTTTCATCAATGATTTCAACTATTTCTTCATTCACTTCTTTATCCACTTCTTTAATTTCTTTTTTCATATTTTTCTCCTTGTTCATTTTTTTATATTTTTTCTTTCTTTTATTTGTTATTTTCTTGTTGTTTTAGATAATCGTTTACTACTGTTATGATAGTAGCAACTGTTTTTTCCTCTGTTTTTAATCCTGTTTGACTATCAACAACTTCTTTTCTATCAGTGATGTAACCTTTATTTTTTTCGTTCCATACCCAATTATTATTATCTTTTTTAATAAATTCTCCTAATAAAGCAACTGTCGATAAAGCATTACTTGTTGTCAAATCTATTAAAATTCTAGGAGTTTTTTCACCCATATCTGCTATTGTGAAAACCAAGTCTTTTAAACAACTAAAAGTTTTAAAGTTCCTTTTCCCTATATCTTTTTTATCTATATAAATTGACACTATAACAGCAATTTTATCCACATTTTCATCTAATCTACTTAAAAATATAACTTTCTTTTCTTTATTTTTAAAACCATTAACTCCCAATTCGTTCTTATAACTTTCACTTGTAAGCCAATCAATGTCTTTTAAATTTTCTGTATTATAGTAAATTAAATCTCTAGTATCTGTAATTTTACCATTTCTAAATAATAATAAAGATATGTTTACATCAGCATTTTTATATTTATCACTTGTTTCTAAGGCACTTATAACAAAACTTGAATTAGCTTTTTCTGAATTAACTTCATTAAGAATTTTAAGTAAGTTTTCCTTATCTTCTTCTACCATTTCCCAAAAAATTTTAAGACTAGGAATTTTAAAAACTATATCTTCGTCTTTACCTTTTTCTAAATTTATATCATCAAAATTAAATCCACTCATTTTTTACTCCTCTACTTTCTCCATTTTAACATCATTGAGAAAAATCCCTCTTTTTCTTCTTTAATTTCAGTATTTAATATATCCGTTAAATCAATATCCTTAAATTCATCAAGCAATATAGTTGTATAAGCATTTGGACTTACAAATCTATCTAGTCCACTCTTACCATTAGGAGATAAGACAACTATATCTACTCCTAACATACTAAGTATTGTTAAAATTTGACACATATTTTCTTTTAGTTCATCTTGATTATCTAGGTACATTACTATCTTAGGTACTGAATTGGTATAATCAAATGTTTCTAATAGTTTATATACTAATGGATTTACAAGTAACATCAAGAATAACAACTTAGTTTTTTCTAAAAAAGATAAATCTTTATTAAAGAAAACTAAAGGTGTACTAATAACTTCATTGAATACTTTGAATATATAATTTACAGTTTTTTCTTTTAAATTTCTTAAATTGTAAAAACTTACTTTCTTTATGTCTTCTAAATTATAAGTTTCGTCTTCATTTACTGTAAAAGCAAGTTCTGAAAAATAAAACATTCTTCTACTTATAATTTCATCATTTATTTTAAATACATTTTTTTCTAAAAATATTTCTCCATTCTTTTTGCTTTCTTTTATATCTTCATCTAATAAAACTTTATCATATTCGTTTTCAATAAAGAATATTGTATTTTTAGTTTTTAGTAAATGTCTAACTAATTTTACATATTCTTCATAATCTTTTTGAACTCCTTGTACTTCTGTAAAGAAATGAGAAAAGAATACTGTTTTAGTTTCTTCATTAATTTTAAAACCCTCTCTAAATCTTACATCATTTACAAAAGTATTATAAAAATCAGGGATTACTCCCTCAAATAATAAAGGAGCAACTTCATAATCTATGAATTGATTTGTATAATAAAGTTCTTTATTTTTAAATAAGTTATCATATACACTTTCTTGTACATAACTTGCTGTACTCTTTATTTTTCTAAGTTCTATCCCTTTTTTTGAAATATATTGCAAATTGTATTTTTCAATATTATCAATTAATTTATCACTTTTCACTACTTTTGATAACATATCATAATCATATTTTTCAAAAACTTCTTCGTATTTATCACTAGGACATATATAGATGACATCACACATCATTCTATACAATAAAATAAGAAAATAAACACTAAGCCTATCTATTTTCCCAAAGTATATACATTTTATATTTGAAACATAGTCGAACTTCTTTCTTAAAAGATATTGTCTTGAAAGACAAATAATAGTTGCTAATGTTTCATATTTTTCGTAAGGTTTTAAATCTTCTTCAAAATCTAATATTTCTGAAATATAATCAAGTGATGATAAAAATACCTCATTTACCACTGTATCTTGAAAAATCTTAAAATTAGATTTTTTATAAAAGTTCATTCCATAAATCTCTTCTACTTTTTTTCTTGTTTCTTCAAAAAAATCAATATCTTGGTCTAAAGCTATTTCATTTTCAAAGAATAACCATTTGTTTTTTTCTTCAATAGATTGTATCTTTAAAGTTTTTATAGAACTTTCATAATCTTCAAATATACCTATATATCTAATGAATTGTGTTTTAAATTCATCTTTGAAATAGTCTTTTCGTTCGGAATTATTTTTTCTTAGAAAATAGCATTGTTCTTTTAAACTTTTAACATTTTCCATTTTTAAACCCCTTATCTTATTTTATTCTTCGATTATTTTCTTTAATTGTTCATATAGTTTTTCATTATCTATTTTATAATTTTTTATTTTGTTAGTTTTTATAGCTATGATTTTATTCATTTCAAAATTCACATTCAAATATATCCATTTATAATTGTTACGAACTTTATCTAAAAACTCTTCTTTTAAAAAATTATATAAAAAGCCTTGTCCATTAATGAATTCTACTGTTTGTTTAAGAGGAAGATATTCTATTATCAATCGTTCCCCATTTTCAAAATAGAATTTTTTAACATATTTTTCTAAATCTTTTAAAATAGCATTTCCTAGTTTATTCATCATAACTATTCACCCTTTTTTTATTTTTTATATCTATATTATACCATATAGAATATGAAATGTCAATCAACTACTGCTAATCTCAATATAATTATTAGCAATAAAAAATGAAGAATTTAAGGGAATATAATGGAATAATTCAAAAAAATTCTTCATCTTTTTTTATCTGTTTAAAAAAGTAAATATGATAAATAATATTTTGTGGTAAAAACATTATTATAATGTATTTATATTATAACATTTTTTTAGAAAAAAGTTAAATAAAAATTAAATATTCTTTTATCTGTTCTTGTTTTTATTTGAGTTTTAAAAAAATAATGCTTTAAAATGCTTTTTATTTTAAATTTTATTTGATTTTGTTTAAAATTATATTTGTTTAATTCTTCATATAAAAGGAAAAAATCACTACCTAAGTAGTGATTTAAAAAAAAGAAATTTTTTTCTAAAAAATATAGAAAATTTTAGAACACACAAATTAATAAATTTTTGAAAAAACTTAGAAATTGTGATTGTGAAATTGAAAAAATATAAAAACATAAATTAATCTGTAAATTAATCTATTATGAACATATTAATAATAACAAATTTAAACCATTTTGTCAAACAAAGAAAAAAGAGATATTTTTGCAATATTTTTGCTTTTACAATATCTCTCTTTTGGCAACCTAGAAATTATAGTTAATTTCCAATAGTCAAGTCATCATTGCTGAGGATACAAAATTTTCAAGTTTTACACTATTTTCCAAGTCATTATCTCTACTTCTACTTGTACTTTTCCTATGACGGGGAACATTTTTAATGACTTCAGATAACAGCGTACCTTAATGTCTAAAGAAATTTCTTTAATTTAGTATACTAATATTCTTTATTATATCATATTCAATTTTTACTTTCAACTGTTTTCCTCAACATCATCAACAGTTTTCATTTTCTTAATTTCTTCTTTTAATTCTTTTAAAATTTTGTGCATTTCTTCTTGTTCTTTAGTTCTTTCATTGTTTTTATTACCTAAATTTTCATAATCTTCTTTAATTTTTTTTATGTCTTTTAATTTATTTCTTAAAGTTAAGGTAAAAAATAAATTCCAAGCAAATATTCCAAAAGCAATAAAGTGATAAGTTTTTAAAATTACCCATTCATTTTTTATATTTATATTTGCTAAAATATAAACAATGCTTATCAGACATATTACTATCGCAATCATATTGAAATATTTTAAAAATTTTAATTTTATTATCATCTCACTTAGAAAATCTTTAATTAAATCTTCGTAATCATCAAATTTTTCTTTTAATAAATTAGTTTCCATTTTTTCTTTAAATTTCAATGCTTGAAAAATCAAAGAAATTATTATTCCAGTCAAACATAAAAATAAAGCTATTCCAAATAACATCAAAAACATTCATTTCACTTCCTTTTCTTATTTTTGAGTAAAAACTTCTATATTCCCATTTGTAAAAACTTCTTTAAAATTTCCTAAACCTGATTTTTTAAATGTATATTCTATTTTTTTATTGTCTATTTCTAACAAATCACTATTGATTGCTATTGTATCAATTAATTCATTCTTTCCAAAATAATTTCCGTTCGCTACCCCCATAAATTTAATAGAATTTGATTGAAAATCTTTTACATATTTTCCTAAGAAATTCATCTTTTCATCAAATAATTCTTCTATCATTATAAGAGTGTTTCTTTTATTCATTCTTTTATCTTCTGAAGAAAAATTTTTCTTATATTTTCCTTTATTTGTATATTCGTCCAATAATATAGTATAAAACATTCTTATGATAGGACTTAATTCAACTATATTTTCTTTATCTACTATAAAATATATACTAATAGGTGTTTCGTTATTTTCTAGTTCAGATAAATCTAATTCATTTTTTCTAGTATTAAATGATATTCTTTCATTACTAAAAATATATAAATCTCTCAAAATTTCATTTTTTATATTTTTTAATTCTTCATCTCCTAAATCTATAAGTTCTAAATTTTCTTTATAAAATTCAGGAATTTGTCCTTTTTCAATAAGTTCTTCATCATCATTTTTATTGATAAGTTTTATTTTTTCAAAGTATTCCCTATCTGTTTCATTAAAATATTTATGAGAATTAGAAATTTTAAATTCAGTTGATATGCTTATCCCTTTGACTTTTCCAAAACTTCTAATATAATCTAAAATAGTTTTAAAATTAATATCCAAATCCAATTCTTTTATTCTTATTTCAAAATAAAATTGCTTTATTACAGCTGATAGAAATTTAACTTTATTTGTTCTTTCTGTTTCACCTAAACAATTCATTACTAATATATCAGTGAAATCTTTTATGTTTTCTAAATTCAAATAACTTAGAGGATTAAAGCATATACTATCAGTTTCATATAAGTCAATTTTTTTAATATTACTTTGAAAACATAATTTTCTATATTTTCCTGTATTTTTATATAGATTACCATTTACATCAAACACTATTATATCTTCTAAATAATTTTTTAATACAGGATAGTAAAAATCATTGTATTTATCTCCGTTTTCTTTTATTTGTACTAATATAGGTCTATCGTTGCTTAAACAATTTTCATAAAAATCTTTCTTTTCTTTCATTCCTATCTCCTTTTCAAATCCCAATAAATCATTTGGAGTTACATTTAAAATCTCACTAATTTTTAATAATTTAGATAAAGGTACTTCAATTTCTCCACTTTCATATTTAAAATAAGTTATTTTCTTTACCTCTAACAAATCAGCCATTTCTTGTTGTGAATATCCTTTTACTTTTCTTAAACCTTTTATTTTTTGTCCTAACATTTTCAACTTCCTTTCTTTTTTTTATTTATAATAATCAATTTCATAACTTATTATAGACAATTTTTTTGAAAATGTCAAATAAATTATATTTAAAATATTAATTTATTTAAGAGTTATATTTAAAATATAATTAATAAAGTAATTCTAGTAAAATAACATAAAAAAAGGAAGTTTTTACTACTTCCTTTTTATTTAAAATATATTTATTTAAAAAATTTTATTTAAAAATCTCATTTATCTTTTTTTGAACCTCAACCTGTTTATTTTTTTCAGTTTCTAATATAATTTCTAATTCAAAATTGTGAAATGCAAAAATATTTTTTTCTTTACCCTCATTTATTATACAAGACTTTTCTATATCGGTAAAATTAGCCATTAACTTTTCTCCGATATTTTTTGTGATAACTTTTTCAAAATATTCTATTTTATCTGAATTTACTCTTAATTTATATAATAACATTTCTTCTAGCAATCTATAATGCCATTCTCTTTCATTATAAATCAAACAGAAAATGTTACCTAAACTTCTAAGATTATGATTTTCTTTCTTTAAAAACTCAACTACACCTTTATCATAACATATTTCAACTAACATTTTAAACTGTTTTCCTATTTCTTCTAAGTTATAGACTTTTGATAAAAACTTTTGTCTTTGCTCACTTCTCCACATTTGAAAGTATACTTCTCCGTTTTCTGAAACATTTTTCTTTTCTGTTCTTTTTAAAATAAGAGTTACTTCTCTTCTTAATTTTTTAAAAACATCATCTGCTAGTTCCATTCTAACTCTTAGAGTTTCCATTAAGTTAAAATATTCTTTTTTATCTAGTGCATATACACCATATAATGTTAGAAACAGTTCATCAAATTCTTTTTGTAATTCATCAGTATATTCTCCTAAGTCATCTTTGTGTACAAAAAACTTATTAAATAGAGTTTCAATAGTATAAACTTTATATAAATCAGGAATAAATTTTATTTTAAGTATATCTCCTATTTTTTTAAGTTCTTCTATTTCTTTGAAATCAAAATCATTTTGCATTTTTTCTCCTATATTATAATTCTTTTGCAAATATATCTGTTCTAAAAGTTTCTATTTCCATTTCTTCTTTTCCAATATATTCAAATCTTTTATTATAATCGTCATCAACTATATCTAATTTTTCTATCTTTTTACCTAAATTCTTCATATATTTGTAAACGAAATATCTTTTTTCATTTCTTTCTTCAAATCCTATTTCTAAGACATCTACCTCACTTATTCCTAATTTCATTGCCATAGAAATAGCTTGAAATTTCATTAAAAATTGATTGTTGCCATTATCTAATATATATGGATAGATATTCTTATTATATTCTAAAAAAGCACCACATTCATCAAATACAGTTAGACAATCTTTACCACTTTCTCTTACTTTATCAAGTAAAAAATCTACTATTCTTTTTTTAATACATAAATTAAACATTCTTATATCTTCTATATTTACATATATAATGAACTTATCTTTCTTTAAAGTTTCATCTATATCAGAATAATATAATCCTTTATTATCATCTGTAACATTATCTAAATCAAATTTATGTATATAATACCCTTGTTCTTTTTTATCTTCTTTAGTTTTATGATATGTTTCACTTTTTAAATCAATTACTATCAAATTTTTCTTTTCTTCTGATATGATAGTAGGTATTGCTATCTTAGTGGTAAAACCCATTCTAGTACGAAAAGACGCTATTAAATTTGTTTTATCATTCTTTTCTACATAGACTTTTCCGTCCTCAACCTTTAAATTTTTGTAATCATTCTTATTTGTTCCTAAATTTCCTAGTAAAATTTTCATATATTCCTCCTATTATTTTTAAAATTTAATTAATCCATTTCCTCTTTACCTTTTTCTGTTTCAACAGTTATTTCAACATCAATATTTTCAAAAAAAAAAATTTTATAGTCTTTGCAAAATTGTATAAGTTCTAATTTTTCGCTTTCTACTAAATTTTCGGTTATGTATTTTCCAAAATTATTTAAAATATTTTCTTCAAAATCATTTATTTTTTTTAGTTCCTCTTCCCTATTTTCTGCTTTTATTTCACTTTTAAGTATATCTATTAAATTTTTATATTGATTAGGTCTTTCATCATTAATTAAACAAAAAATAGTTGCTATATTTCTCAAATCGTTATTTTCTTCTTTTAAAATTTCCTCAACACGATTTTCAGAAAAGAAGTTTACAACTTTTTTTAAGTGTTGAATGGTATTCTCAACATTATAAGTTGTACTTAGCAGTCCTATTCTAAAATCCTTTTCTAATTCTTCTTTTTCCATATCATTTTTGCAAAGATTTTTTAAAGTTTCTTCTATTCCGTTCGTTAAAATATCTCTAAACGAAATAAAGTCATTACCATCTAAATTAAGTCTTGTCTTTAATTCTGACATTACTTTATCATATTCATCTTTTCTAATTGAATATAAACTCATAATTAAACTATACATTATATCAAATAGTCTTTGACTTTCATCATTAATTTCTTGTTTGTCATTTAAAATAAAATTTTTAACAAACATTTCTATACCATCTATATGATAGTTTTCAGGAATAAATTTAATTTTAACATTTCCTAATTTTTTTAATTCTTCTAACTTTTTTAAATTGTTTTCCATTATATCTCCCTTACTGTATTATTCAAAATTAATTAATCCATTAACAAGTGCTACTTCTTTTCTTCTTATGATTTCATTAAGTGTTACTCTTGCAAAAGGCAACCATTTTTCATCTTGACAATTTAAAACAAGCATAGTTGCACTCTCTATAAGATTGTCATATTTTTCTAAGCTATTTGCTTTTCCCATAAATTCTCTTAAAGTCTTTATTTCTAATTTATAGTCTATTTGATTTTCCTCAAAAGTCATTTCAATCACTTCCTCTTAATTACATCTTCCCTTTAAAGAAAAGATTGCTTATATTAAAATCTTCAATAAATTTATTAAAATTATTATCTTCAACAGGAGTTGCTTTTTTATCCACAACAACGCTCACTTCACATTCATTGAATGTAAAAATTTCGTGTTTTTTTCCTAAATATACTAATTCCATTTTTTTATGTTCGTTATAAAAACTTAACATAGGGGGAGATACTCTTTTTAAAACATCTTCAAAATAATCTAATATTTTTTTCTCTACTTTCTTTTCTTTTTCAAGTATCTTTATAAGGTTTCTATAATGTAATGGTTTTTCGCCATACACAAGACAAGTTGCCATAAAGACTTCATTTAGTTTAATATTCTTTTTCTTTAAAAGAGTTTGTAAACTTCCTGAATAAAGCAATTTTATGATTTTATCTAAATAATCAATGTATTTATCTACATTATATATTTTTGATAGAACTTCTTTTCTCATATCCTTTTTTATTTTTGATAATTCTTTTTCATCAGGATATGCCTCATTTACTTTTAATTCTATCATATTATTAAAACTTTGTACAAATTCTTCATCTAATTTAAGATTTTCTTTTAGAACATTTAATAAGAAATCATATTCTGCTTTGAAAAGCAAGTATAACATTCCAAAAGAAAAAATAAAATCATTCATTTTTTTGTTGTTTTCTTTGACTGTTAAATCAATTTCTCCTAATATAAAAGTTTGAAAAAACTCTTCCATTTCTTGATATGAATAAACATCAGGGATAAAATTGATTTTTACTACTTGTCCTAATTTTTTTATTTCTTCAAAAGATAAGTTTTCATCTATTTTTTTATTGTTATCTGTCATAACATTTATCGGTACATCTTGCTTTAACATATCTTGTTCTGAAATGTTCTTATTGGAGTTTTCTTTGATAATACTATTTTTAACATTCTTAAACATCATCTTATTTCTCACATTTTGTCATCTCCTTATTCATTTAATTTTCTGTATAATTTTTCTTTGTTTAATCTTCGTTTTATACTTATATTATACCATATAGAATGTATAATTGTCAATTTAGACTACCAATTATACAGCAAGATAATCACGAACCATATCTATTGTTAATAAAACATCTTTACTAAATATTTGATACTCATTTCTACCTTTTTTAGCAAGTTTATATCTTTGTATTTCATTTAATTTTTCTATTTCTTTATATCCTATGTTTTTTATGATATTTTCTTTGAAAAAGTCAACTTTTTCTTTATTTACTTCAGGTAATTCAAGTGAAAATAATTCAAGTAAATTATCAAAATGGAAAGGTCTTTCAAAAGAAATAAAACTAAACATATTTGTTAAGAATATAGTCTTTTCATCACTTTCTTTCACAAAATTATCTACACCTTTATCATAAGCTGTTTCTATAAGACTTTTTAAATATCCAAAACAAGTATCTACATTGTAAGTTAAATCTAATAAATCTCTTAACATTTTCTTTTTTAATACTTCTAATTTTTTGTCTGAACTAGCCATTTCATTTAGAGCATTTTTAATGGCTTTCTCTAATACAAAGTGAAGTTTTATCTTTTTTCTAATAGATATTCCTGCTATTTTTTTGATGATTTTGTCATATATTTCTTTTCTTGTTACATATAAACTCATTAATAAGCTAAACATTGCATTGAAAAATTCTTGGTCTTCACTTGTTAAATTATTTCTTTCTTTCAATATGAAATTATCTATAAAAATTCTTATTTCATTTATATCAAAACTTTCAGGAATACTAAAAAATAAATACCCTGATTTTTTTAATTCATCTATCTCTTTTAAGTGTTTTAAATCTTTTTCATTCATTTCTATAATGTCTTTCATAAAAATCTCTCCTTATTTAATTTAAAATGTTTTGTTTTTCTTTTGGTAGTTATATTATACCATAATATATATATTATGTCAATATAATAAAACTAAAAAGGACTTTATTGTCCTTTTTAATTTTTGGAAAAATAATCTTCTATTTGATTTTCTAATTCTCTTTCTTTTATTTTTTTTCTTCTAATTTTTTGATTTTAGTAATTTCATCTGATATAGTTTTTGTATTTTCCGTTAGAATAATTTTGATATATTCTTCCTGTATATCTTTTTGAACTTCTTTATTACTTAACATTTTTATATATAGTTCTTTAGGTGTTATTTTCTTTGAGTTAAGCCAAATTTTAAATGTTTCAAAATCTTTAGAGTAGTATTTCTCAAATATTTTTATATAGATTTTTTTAGGCTTATTTTCAAAAAAATATCTTTTTTCAAATAAAGAAATTATATTTTCACCACTATAATTTTTTTTATCTACACTTTTATAATACATTACCTTTTCTTCAGGTAAAAAATAGTCAAGTAATTTTTTCAGCCATAACATTACTAAAATAATAAATCCAGCTATGGGAAAAGAAAATTCTCTAAAATCACTTCCTATACTATCAATAAAAGCAATTCCTATACTATCAATAAAAGCAATAAATTTAAACATAATTATTATCAAACTTACAAAAGTTATAGTCATAATTACTATTTTTAACTCAGAAAAAAGTTTTGACATTCTCAAACATCTTATTTCTCTTTTAAAATTTATCTCTTTTTTCATTTGTTTTCTCCATTTATTTTTAATTTTCTTTGGTGAAATAGTTTTCTATTTCTTCTTTTATTTCACTTTTTATTTTTATTATTTCTTTGTTTTTTTCTTCTATTTCTTTTTCTTTTTTTAATTTTAGTTGCTCCTCTATTTTTTCATCTTTAGATTTTTGAGAAATAACAACAATGCTTTTTTTAATTATCTTTTCAATTATATCTTTTTGTAATTCTTTATTTTCTAATAACTTTATATATAGTTCTTTTATAGTTATTTCTTGCCATTTTATCCATTGTTTGAAATCTTTTTCATCTTTTCTATAATATTTTTCAAAACATTCTTCAAATTCTTCTTTATATTCTTCAGGATAAAATATTTTTGAAAATGTATTTAAAACATCTTCTTCAACATCAAAGTCTTCTTTTGATTTTTTATATATTTCTCTTAAATGTTTTGGATATATATAATTAAGAGTTTTTAAACTGATATAAAGAAAAGATATATAACCTATAAGAAAGTATAATAAATGTTTTGCATATATTATCAATTCAACATCTCTATCAAAATATATAATGCTAAAATTTGCTATAAAAGGAATTAAAAAAAGAATAGTTATATTGAAATTTAATATATTTTGTAATATATGAAAGTTTTTTCTAAGTTCTTTTATTTCTTTTTCAAAGTCAAATATTTCTTTATTCATTTTCAATCAATCACCTTTTTTTAATTCTCTCCAAAATTCTGTCCAAAATATTCTTCCATCTCTTTTTTTATCTTATTTGTTTGGATTTCTAATTTTCTTTTTTTATTTTCTTCTTTTATCTCATTTATGATTTTTACTTCATTTTCTTTAGCAATTTTAAAAGTATTTTTCTTTAAAATTTCTTCAAAAATTTCTTTTTGCAAAGCCTTATTATCTAACAATTTTGCGTAAAGTTTTTTAATTGTTACTTGTTTATAGTAAATCCAATCTTCAAATTTTTCTTTGTCTTTTTCATAATATTTTTTAAATTTTTTTCTAAACTCTTCTTTATATTCTTCAGGATAGAAATATTCTTCAAAATAATCAAAAATTTTCATATAATATTCATAAGGTTTAGAAGTTCTTTCAAATTTAGCAACCATTTTTTTACTATAAGAATTATGTACTAAAAAGTAAGAAAATAAAATATAAATTAAATTTAATAAACTTATATAAAGCAAATCTTTAAAATCTTGAGAAAAAGTTTTAGTCGGTGTTAAATTTAATAAAAACATCAAAATATTAATAACAATTATTCCAGTTGTTAAAAGTGAATTATACTCTCCTAAAAAGATTAAAAACTTCTCAAAATAATTATTTTCTCTGTTAAAGTATTTTATTTCTTTTCCAAAGTCAATTAAATCTTTTCTCAAAAAAATCATCTCCATTCATTGCCTATTCTTTTTATATTCTTTTTCCACTTTCTATAATAACTTTCTAAAATTTGTTCTTCTGTATAACCATATAGGAATGTAAAATGTCCTAATAATCTCATTATATATTGTATATCAAATCTTCTTTTTGCCACTTCTTCTGTCAAATCTAAATATAAGTCTTTCTTATCATCTGTTAGTCCACAATCACCTATAAAGAACTCTTTATTCAATATTAGTAAGACATCTTTCTTTTCTTCTTTAGTCTTATTACTAAATATATCCAAGCCATTAGTATAAAGATAATTTATCATTTGTGAGAAGAAAAAATATACATCAGTCAATTCTTCTAACATCATTTTTTCATCTATTTCTTTTTCTTTCCAAGTCTTGTGGCTTTCAGGCGTTTCTTCGTCAAATTCAACAAGTTCTGCTAAAAGTGATTTTTTAATATCCCTTAAATCTCTTACTCTTACATTGTTTATATTATCATCTAAATAGGCTTGATAGAAAAGTATTTCTACAAAGTTTTCAGGTGCTTTATTAATATCTATATTATTTGTTAAAAAAGTAAAATTTCTCATTTATTTCTCCTTTGCTACCAGTATTTTTTTTAAAATATTATTCTTCTTTTTAGTATTTATTGGAAATTCTTTAAAATTATTTTCTAACAAAATTTTGACAAATTCATCTTTTGTTATTTCTTTTTTCTTTTCATTTTCTTTCATAGAATAGAATTTTATATCATATTCTAAATAATAGCCTAAATGTAATAAAAGTCCTGTATTTAATTTTTCTTTAAAATCATTATCTTCTATTGAAATTTCGATTAAATCATCTATTTCTATACTTTTTAAAAACACACATTTTTCTTTATAAAGAATATCATTTTTATTATCTCTTATATAAGGATTAGCTTTAAAGATTTCATCTATCTTTTCTGAATTTTCAATAGGAATTACCCCTAAGATTTCATTAGGGTGTTTTGAAACAAAAAGGATTTCTTTTAAACTATTCCTTTCAAATAGTTTTGTACTTACTTCAATTTCTAAAACTTTTTCCTGATTTGAATAATATCTATTATATCCTAATCTGTATAAACTCATTTTTTCCCCTTTCTGTCTGATTTATGACTGATTTTTCAAACGATTTTCAAAAGGTTTTCATCTTATTTTCATTCGCAAATTATTATCTAAATCTTTTTAATGCCTTGTTTTCTCTTAGAACAGACATATATCTAGTGTTATAATCAGTAGTTTTAAGATATTCTTTTGTAATTTCTTTTTCTAAAACTTTCTTTATTTCATCTACTTCATTTTCATCTATTCTATAACATTCGTATTTTGACAAACTTTTATCAAGTTCCATTCCATTTTTTATGCCATATAAATTAAATCTATGTTCATCACTTCCCAAATGATAAATTATTGGCATACAATCATTATTTAAAGACAAGTTTTTCTTATAGATTATTTTATCTCTGTCGTTCATTAATCTAAATGCAAAAATTTCCTCAACTAAAAATATTTTAAACATTTCCCCACCTTTTTTATATTAGAAATTCACTTAACATCTTTTTCATTTTTTTTCTTAGCAAATATCTTATTTTTTAAAAGCAAATCCATAACATTAGTGTTCTTATCAGATTTTTCTAAATATTTTCTTAAAATTTCACTTCTTTCTTTGAATAGATTTCTTAAAATTTTTTCTTGTTTTTTAGTTATATCCCAAATTTCATATCTACTTTCTTCTTCAACAATTCTTAATTCTTTATATTTAAGTATGTATTTTTCAGCATTTTGTTTTAGAATTGGCTTTAATATTTTATCATCTAAAAGTGATAAATTTTTCTTATAAACTATTTCATTTTCTTCATTCCTAAAAGCAAAAACTTCTTCTAATAAAATAGTCTTATTGTTTTTCCTACCTTTTTCAGTTGTCATTTTTTTCTACCCCTTTTAACAATTTCAACCAAAACCTTATTTAACAAAATAAACCACATTTTTCAGTACGCATTAGCGTCAAATTATCATCTTCCATAAAGTTATTATTTTTCAAAAGACTATAAAATTCTTCCTTAGTTATTTGTTCATCTTCTGTTATTTTAGCCTTTGTATTCATAATTTCTTTTTCATCAACTATAATAGTTTTCATATATTCTGTTACTTCAAATTCAAATCTATATCCAAATCTTTTTAATTCTTCATTTTTTATATTAATTTTTATTTGCTTGTTTTTATATTCTCCTTTTATATAATCTGTTATAAAAAATGCTTTTTCAACCTCAAAATCTGAATTTTCTAATTCATTATCTAACTTATCAAAATATCTCAAAACAGTTATAGTAGTTTTTTCTTTTTCCTTATTTCTAAAAACAATTTCTTTACCTGTTTTTTCATCAAAAATTTTTAAAATTACAAGAAAACTTACAGCTGGAATATCTCCAAATTTTAAATCTTTACTAAAAAATTGATTTATCTTATATCTAAGTCCTATTCTATGAAATTTTTCCATATTTTTCTCCTTTTTTCTATAAATTAATAGTGCAACGCTCTAATAAAAGAGCGTTACACTTCAAATAAAACTAGCAACACATTTTTTTATAAAAATCTTTGTTTTCAAATTTATTTCCCATTATTTCACAAATCCCACTATCCAAATAATAAGAAATTTCTTCTTCTTTTTCTTCAATGTTATTCATAGGTAGCATTATAAAACATTCTCTATCTAACTCTACCTCATACAAACTTTCATTCATTTTAACAATATCTCCGACAGCGATTTCTTTTCCTTTAGTATCTATGAAAGCACTATATTCGCATAAAGCTATATTACTAAATCTTTCTTTGATACTGTTAGATTGTTTGTCTAAATATTCTATAACACTTTCACCAAAATTTATGCTTTGTATTTCTATTAATCTAAAATCTTCTCCTTTTAAAAACGCCTTGAACTTTTTATCTAAAAACATAATTTTGCTCCTTTAACCTTTTTTATTTGTGTATTCCTTTTTTTTAATTATGTTTTTAATTTAAGTTTTTTCAGATTTTTTTCGCTTTAATTTTTTCATATTTTTCATCTCCTTTTCACATTAATTTTCAAATGAGTTTTTTTTGTATAATTTTAACCTTTTCCTTTTAAAATCAATGTTTTTATCACTTTGATTTATGTTTATATTATACCATATAAAGCATAAAAAATCAATGTTTTTTAAAGAAGATTAAGGATTTTAAATTATATGTTTTATATATTTTATATTTATTCAATATATGATATTTTTTTAGTTTTTAATTTTTGGTTTCGATTTCTTAGAACTGTATTTTCTAAAAAGCTGAACTATAAAACTTCTTAGAACTGTATTTCTCAAAAAACTGAACTATATTTTATAATTCTCTTGTACAAGTTTCAAAATATTCATTTTGAAATATAAATGGAGAATGTGTCATTGTAACTATAAGACTACATTTTCCAGTTTTTACAATACTTGGTATTAATTCTTTTTGCCAATTAATAGATAAAGAATTTTCAGGTTCATCTATTAGTAAAATTATATCTTTTTTGCCTTTAAAATATAGCTTTGAAAAGATAGAAAGTATTTCTTTTTCTCCTTTTGATAACTCATTATCTTTTATAAGATTATCTTTATCTAAAATTTCTATTTCTATTTTTTTAGAATTTAAAATTTTACTCATATATTTTTTAGTTTTTAAAGTCTTGTTATACAAGAAGTTTTCGCATATTTTTATAAATTCTTCAACATCTTTTTCAACTTCTAAATCTTCAATTATAAAATTAAATTCAGGTTGACGACAATCAGATAAAAACAATACTTTTTCTTTAGTTTTATATTTATTTAATAACCTCTTTAAATTAGAAATTCCATTATCTCTTCCTAAATCAGAATTAAAAAAATCTTCTTTTTTAATTATCACAACATCTTCATTTTTAAATTTAATATGAAGTTCTTTGAAATCTATATTATAGATAGATAGTAAGTTATCTGTAAATATTCCTTTTAGAATTTTAAGAGTAATTGTTTTTCCACAACCATTTTCTCCTACAAAAATATTTACTAGATTTTTTAAATCAATCATTACATCTCTTTTATTAAAAAGTCCTATTATATTTATATATTCAACATTTATTTTATTTTCCATCATTTAAAATTACACCACCTTTATTTTTAGCAACACTTTTTACATTTCTAATTCCACAATCTTTTAAAATTTCTTTTAATTCATTCCTATCTAATTCTTTTATGTCTTTTTTATATAATTTCTTCAGTTTTCTCTTATTCATTATTCATTCCTTTCTTTTGATATTTTACATCTATATTATACCATAAAATTTATAAAATTTCAAGTAAAATAGACAATAATGTCTATAAATAAAAAAGGACTTGCAAGTCCTTTTTGTTTTATCTTTTTATTATTCATCAAACATATCATTAAAGAATAGTAGTACCTTTTCACTAGGTATTTTCTCAAATTTCTTAAATATCTTTGAATTTTTAGTAATAATGTTTTCAAATTCTTCTTTAGTTATTTTAACTTCTCTTGCACTATGTAATACTTCATTTCTATCTTTATCAATTAATACTACATTCTTTCCATAAGATAGTATTTTATATCCTAATCTAAATCCTAACTTTTCTAATTCAACTTTATTTATTTTTACTTCTAACTTCTTATCGGCATTAATAAAACAGTTTACATAATCTCTTATTTTTACATCTTCCAATACTGATACATTATTTTCTAAAGCCTTATGGCTATAATAACTAATTCTCTTTCCTATGTTTTCTCCATTAGGTTCATCAGTAGGGAAGAATAATTCTGTATCTCCTTGTATTAGATATAACTTATATTGTATTGTTACAAATATATCTAGGAGTGTTTCACTATCATATTTAAAAAAATCATCAGGTTTAAAACTATCTACATATCCTAATCTGTAAAATTTTTCTGTATTTTCCATATTATCTCCTTTTATACTTCTTCTAATATTTCTTCAAATGTTTCTTTTTCAAGTTCTTTTGAATTTTCATCTTCTTCAACAAAATTATTTATTTTAAAACCTAAATAACTTATAATTTCTTTTGCAAGTAGTGTTTCGTCATTTTTTCTTATAATGTTTTTATTGTTTGTTTCATATTTCTTTATATACGCTTTTATTTGTTCTCTTAATCTAATTACATCTAAAGGCTTGTACTCACTTTCTCCATCAATTTTATCAAATACATTTTCAAGAGTTTTTTCAATAAATTCTCTTATATGCTCAAAGGCTTTTCCTTTAGCCTCTATCTCAGATGTATTGATTTCTTCATTTATTTCAAGTAATAAGTCTTCAATTTCTTTTTTAGAAATTCTAACTCTAAGAATTAATAAAGATAAGATAGAAAGTGGAAGTACCAATTTCTCTTTTTCGTATTGCTCAACAGAACTTTCACTTCTAAAAATTAATAAAGCTATATCTTTATGGGTGAAATTATAAGTCTTTCTAATTTTCTTGAAAAGTTTACTTTTTATTATTGAAAAATAAAATTGAACATCTTTTCCCATTTCTTTCATAATATTCTCTCCTTTATTAATCCTCATCATCATAATCGTAATAATTTCTATTAGCTTTTTCTTTTTCTATTTGAATTTCTTTTTCTATATCTTTTTCAATATTAGCAAGTGATTTAATTTCATAAGGTTTTATAATACATTCATTTATTTCGCTTTTTAAATTGTCGTATATCTTTTTTGAAATCAAATCTATATTTTTTTCATTTAAAACCTTTAAATCATAATTCATCATCAATCTAACCAAACTTTTATAATTCGTTTTTATATCTTCAACGATTTCTAAGTCTATATTTTTACTTTGAATAGTTCCTATATTTTTATTAATTAAATTAGGAAGAACAGGAATTGAAAATAATCCATTTTTTAAATCTCTTACCTTTACAATTTCCAAGTAAAAGTAGGTTTTTGAACCATAATAAAATTCATAACCTTTATAGATATATAATTTATAAAAGTATAGTACATCATATTTAGATTTATCATTAGCTTTTTCATTGTTACTTTCATTATTCTTTTTATCATTCTTTTGAATAACTTTTTCATAAGCTAAGGTATCTAAGAAATTTCTTTTAAAGGCTTTTTCATTAGTGTTAAGATATTTCAAGTTATTATTGTTTAAATCTTCTCCATCTATTTTATTTGTGAAAATTCTTAATCCAATAAAATTATTTTCAACAACAGGATTATTCTCAGCTTTATTTTCTTTATTTGTTTTGTGAAACACTTTTTCAAGTTGTATCGCATTTATTTTTTCATTTTCTAAATCTTCAATATTAAATTCTTTCATTTTTTCTTTTTCCTTTCATTTTATAATTTTAAGCATTGTTTTTATTTTTTTTAATTTTATAACTTTTTACTAATAAAAAATTTATAAAAGATAGAATTAAAATTGCAAAAACCATTGTTCCTATGAAATATCTATGTACAAAAAACCAAATTTTAATTTTTCCTATTTCAGTAGCCTCTTCAAAGGATTTTACTAATTCTTTTTTTTCTTTTATTTTTTCTTGGTATTTTTCCAAAAAATTATTCCAAAGTTCATCTTTACTACTGTAATTTTCTACTAAAACTTCTTTTTCATTGTATGATAAAATCCAATCTAAATATCTATAATCTTTTTCATCTTTATATAAAATTTCAAATTTATTTTGTGTTTCTTGTTTGTTGTTGTTGTTAAAGATTGAACATTCAGAAAAAGAAAACACATTCACAAAAATAATTAAAAACAAAATAAATTTTTTCATAATTTCTCCTTTCATCTAACGATTTTAACCGTTATTTTATTTATTTTCCTAAATCTTCTTCTAAAGTATTAAAGCCTTTTACTTCATAAGGTGTTATTTGATATTCTTCAAATCCTAATTCTTTAATTATATTAATTAATTCTTTTTTTATTTCGTCTTTTTTATCTATGCTGTACACCTTATACTTATTAGTTTTCAAAAATTCAAGTAATTTTTCATAATTAAATTCTTTTCCTAAATATGTTTCAGAGTTTAATTCGTAAAACTTTTCATCTATTTTTTTATTATCAATGTATGCTCCTATAAAATATAAACCATTTTTTAAATCTTTTACTTCTATCATTTGTAATTGGATACAATATATGTTTTTACCATTTATATCTTCGCTCTTTTTTATAATTATACGATATAACTTTTTCCAATCTTCTTTATCTTCATTAAAAAGAGAATAAAGGTTATTATGATAAACTTCTTTATTCATATAATAATTTATTTTATTTTTTATTTTTTCAAAATTAGAAGTTAGATTTTTTAAATCATCATTGTTAAGAATTTGATTTATCTTTTTTATATTGATTTCAATTCCTTGTTTTACTTCTACTTTATCTGACATATCCTTATAAGTATAAGTTAGTGGACTTATTGTAACTCTTTGCAATTCTAAATTAACAACTTCTTTATCAGTGATTTTATAAGTTTTCATCATTTTCTCCTTTTTCTTCTCTTTCAAGTTCTTTTTTTTCTTTCTTTCAAATCTTTTACTTCAAATCCATTATCACTTTCTTTTAAAAAATCATTTTTTGATTTAGGGTAAACTAAAATTTTATATTTCTTTTTAGGTTTTTTTATTTTTAATAAGTTTTCTACTTCTTTTTGTTCTTTCTCTGATAAAGGTTTACTCATTACATAATCAAAATCTATCATAATATTCGCTCCCAATTCATTTATTTTTTATACAGCAATATATAAAATCAAATTCATTTTCATTTTCATCTTCATCATCACTTTCTATTTGATATTTATAATTCATCTGAAAAGTTATCATTAGATAATTTACTTGATTTTCAATAATTTTCTTCTTTTCAACTATTAATGGATTTTGTATTAATTTGTTTTTGAAATTATTCTTAAAAACTTTTTTTATTTTTGAAATCGTCAAATCCCAATTTCCTACCTCATATACATCATACCAAATTTCATTAGCATTTATATCATTCTCTGTCTTTATAACTATTGAAAAATTATCTATATTATTTTTTAAATGAGTTATATATCTTTTTATTTTCTTTTGAGTAGATATATGAAAATTATATTTTCTAATAAATTTATTATTTCTTTTCAATGTTATCTCCTGTATCATCATAAAAAGCTACTAATTCACAATTATATTCAAGAATTTGTTTGATAACTTCATCTAGGTTGTTCCCACTTTCTATATGATTTCTTTGTTGTTTTTTAGTCAATTTATCAAAAAAGGGATAATCTATTTCAAAATCATCAAGTTCTTTATTATAATAATAAATTTGATATAAAATATCTCCATTTTTATTTTTTATCTTATCTATTTGTACTTTTAACTTTTCCATATTATCCCCTTTCCTTATAAAATTAAGCCTTATCTTTTTAATTTTTCAACTTCTTCGTCCTCATCAAATTCTTCAAGAAAAATTTCATCTTTTTTATCTATAATTTCAGAATTTGTATTCTCTAATTTTTTAATTTCTTCTTTTTTATCATTAGTAAAATTGTTATTAAAGTCTTCATCAATTTCTTTAATGGTAGTATAAAACAAAATTTTTCTTTTTTTTGGAAAATGATTTTTTGTTTCACTTTCTAATTGTTTTCCTAATTGCTTTCGCTCTTCTTCTTGCAATTCTTTACTCACAATATCATTCCAATCTTTCATAACTTAATCACTTTTTCCTTTGTAATAATTTTTCTATTTTTTTCATTTTCTTTTCACTTTCTTTTTTTAAAACTTTATCCACTTTCTTGGTATATTTACCTATAAAAGTTTCTAAATCTATATGAAATTGTTTTTTATCTTTTTCACTTAGTTTATCATATAAAGGACATAACAATTCTATAATATGATTTTTCTTTTGTAACTCCTGTATATGATTATAAACAAGAGTTGATTTGATATATTCTTCACTGAATAAATCGAAATTTCTTTCCATTTTTTCTCCTTATTAAAAAAGTGTTCCCTCATTTGAGGTAGCTTTTAAAAACTCTTCTAAGTATTTTTTCTTTTCTTCTACTCTCTTTTCCCAATGTTTTATACTACTTTTGTTTTCTTTTTTAGTATTTCTTGCAACCTGTTCTATACAATATTTTAAACTATCTTCTAAATTGTATATATCATCTTCAATTCTTCTAGTTGCCTCTCCAAAATTTCTATGCTTTCTAGCTTGATTTTTTATAAAGAATTTATGTTTTGTATTAACAGATATATTAGTGCCATTTACTTCATATACTCCATTATCATCTACAACACATTCTTTACAATAAAATTTATTATGAATTTCATAAAAGTCTTCATTATCATTAATTATTCCCTTACAGTGTTCACAAAATAACATTTTTTATCATCTCCATTTCATCTATTTAATAAGGTATATATCACTACAAAAACTTTTTCCATTTTCATATAAAGTTAAGTCTACATAATCATTTTCTTTAAAGTTGAAAATAAGTTCATCTTTAAAGTTTATACCCCACTTTTGAGTTACAATTTCTTTTCCTTGTTTTATAATAAGTAAAGGTACTGTACAATAGTAGTTGACATCTATATAAGGACATTTTTTACCAATATTTTCTTTATAGATAGTCCATAGTTCATCTTTTGACATTCTTTTAAGTTCTTTTGTTCTAATAACTTTAGCATTTTTAGGTAATTTAATAGTTTCCATTATTCTTTTCCTCTTTCATTTTTTGTATATTTTTTAATCTTCTAATTTTTTTATAACTTCATTAAGAAAACTTTCATCTTTCTTTCCTACTGAATTTCCTTTATCAATCTTATCATAGATTTTCTTTAGTCTTTCATATTCATCAATAGTAATATGTCTTGAGTTCTTTCCTACAAATTTACAATTACTTGGTTTTCTATGTTTTCCAAAATCAGCTGGATTTATTTCACCATAAATATGTTTTACTACACCACCTAATTTTTCAAATTCTTGTCTTTTTTTGTAAAGTGCATATACTGTTTCTATATCATATTCTGTCTTTAAACTTCCTAAACCTTTACTCCAATTTTGGATAACATCTTCATTATCTGAATATAAAACTTTAGCACCTGTTCTTATAGCAATTTCTAATCCAAAATACATAGCGATAGCCTCTGCATATTGAATTTCATTATCTTTTCCATAATTATTTAAAACTATACAATCATCTTCTTCTTTCCAATCTTTTTTTCTTAAAAAATATTGAAATACTTCATATTCACTTTTATCTTCCTTGAAAATATCAAATAAAAGTTTTCCTTTAGAATTTGTTACTTTTATCGCTTTATACAAAGAAACATAATCTCCTGCGTCGCAATAAATAGCATTTTCATCTAAGTGTATTTTTAAATTCAAATAATTTTTAATTGCTTTAAATTCGTCAAGTGTTAGTCTATGTTCTTCACTAATTTCAGTTTCATCTTTATTAGTTAAGGCTAAATTAACTTTTATTTGTACTTTTTTCTTTAACTTATCTTGTTCTTGTTTGAAAAGTTCTTCAACTTTATCTTGTGATATATTTCCATAATGTTCTAAATATATTTGTGCTTTTCTTTCACAATCAAATATACTTTGACGACAAGGTACTTTTTTAAAACCCTTAAATTTTTCTTTTAGCATTTTTTTATTGCCTTTATGTATATATCCTTTATTTGTATTACCTAAAACATAAATAGCACGATATTTCTCATCACTCATTTTTAAACCCCCTTTCTTTTATTTTTAAAATCTGTTAAAAATAAATTGTCCATTATCAACAAGTTTTTGTAAATTGCTTTTACAATTATCTTTCTTTTCATCTGAAATTTCTTCTGAAAAAACTTTTGCAACTTCTTCTTCTTTATTTTCTTTATTTTCTTTAGTTTCTTTTTCTTCTTCTACTTCCTCTTCTACTTTATTTTGTTTTTCTGTTTTATCTTCTTCTTTTGCTAATTCTATTATTTTATCTTTTAAAGTCTTCGTTTTTTCAACTTTTTTTACTCTTTCTTCAACTGAAAACATATCTTTGTTTTTAATTCTCTTAATTTCTTTATCAAAAGCATTATTTAAAATACCTATCATTGCCATTACATTATCAAAAGTTGCTCCATTAAAATATTCATCTAGCTTTTCATAAAAATTTTCTTTTACTTCTAATTTTTCTTTGATACCTAAAACAATGTCTTTAGTATCTTCAAGACTTTCTAAAAAACTTTCAATTTCTTTAGTAGAAACTCCAAAAGGAATATTCGTAAATTCACTTCTAATTTCTATTAAATTCTTTTCTAATTTCTTGTAATCAATTTTTTTCTCTAACATAAATTTTACCTACCTTTCATCTAAATTTTATATCTATATTATACCATATAAGTTATAAAAAATCAAGTATTTTGGACAATGTTGTCCTTATAACATTATATTTATTATAAATGTTTTCTATTAATATATTATATGATAAAAGGCTAGTTATTTCTAACTAACCTTTACTTTTTATTTATATTTTTACTTTTTATCAATCTTTTTATCTAATTTTTCTTTTAAATTTAAAATTATTTCTTTTAATTTATCAAAATTAAGTGCTACCAAAATTCCTAAAATTAAAAGTCCTACAAAATTATCTACTAAAAGAAATAAAACTATTCCTAAAATAAATATCAAATAGTATACCAATACTTTTTTCATCTATATCATTCCTTTTCTTTGTTTTCTTTGTATTCAAAATCATTAGTTTTAACTAATTCAATTAACTTATTCACAAATTGTACTGATAATAATTCTTCAATTTCTTTACCTTGTGTATAAAAATCATCATCTATCCTTTCTATTTTTAAATCAGGATAATCTTTTTTGATTATTTCTTTTGTAATAGGAGAATGAAAACTACCTTTTGACATCTCATAATATAAAAAATACAAATATTTTATTTCACCATAATAACTTTCAATTTTTTGTTTATGAATAAGTTTAGGTTTTAAAAATTTCTTTATAAGAAAATCTTTTTGATTATAATATTCATTCATTTTTTCAAAATATCCATAATAATATTTAGTCCAACTGTATTGATTTTTTTTATCTCTACAATTTTTTGCTCTTTTATTTAAAGAAAAAATACTATCATATAACATATCAGATGTTATTATTTTATTTTTTAAATTTTTAGAATATTCTTTATTAATTTTCATTTTTCATCTTACCCTTTATTTTATTTTTTAAATAGCATTTGAATGTCATTCTTTAGAATTTAATTTTCCTATATTAAGAAAGAAACTATAATCATTAGAAATAGAATAAAAACAATCAAAGTCCAAAAATACATCAGTAAATTCTTTGGCTTTATCAAATTCTTTTTCTATGTAATTCTTTGTATTGAATTTTTCAAATTCTTCAGGAAAATCTTTTTCAGTTGTTAAAAAAGCCAAGAAAGGACTTTCTATATTCTTTTCATAAAATTCTACAAATTTTTTTTTATTCTCATTTCCTACAATATGGCAAACTAGGTATTCTTCCAATCTTCTAGTTTCTTTTTCTTTCTGAAATAAAGATATTAAATTATCATATATCTTTTTATTGGTTTTTTCATCTTTACCTAATACCAAAATACTTTTTTTACTTTTTATTGTGTCCATAATTTCATTAATAATCATTCAAATCCACTTCCTTTTCTTTCTCTATATCTTTTTCTATAATAATAGGTAGTTTTTCAACTACCCATTACTATATTTTATTACTATATTTTAATTCATTCTTTCAATTTTTTATTGATTTTTTGTTTCGTTGTTGTTTTTATTGTTTATTTTATCCATAACACCTTTAGTAAAATATCCAGCTATTACAGATTTTAAATCTATTCCTAAGCTATCTCCTACACCACTGTTTACCTTTTCTATCATTTTTGTAATGTCGCCTATCATCTTTTCTCCATTACCCTCACCATACATAGTGATTTTATCAACTTTTTCAAGTGGACTTGCAACATTTTTAGCAATTTCAGGAAGTGCTTTGAAGTACATTTCAAGTAATGCTCCCTCTCCATATTTTTTCATAGCCTCTGCCTTTTTATCTAATCCCTCTGCCTCAGCAAGTAAACTGTTCTTTTTACCCTCAGCCTCTGCATTAAGTTTAGCTTGAATTGATTTAGCTTGTGCTAATCCCTCTTGTTCTATTGCTTTAGCATTTGCCTCTGCTTTAATTCTAATTGCCTCAGCGTCTGCCTCTGCCTCTAATTTTTTTGCTAAGGCTTTAGTTTCTGCCTCTAATTTGATAGCCTCCATTTCTCTTTGCTTTTCTATAAGTTTTGCCTCAGCGTCTTTGTTTCTTTTATATAGTTCAGCGTCTGCTTTAATTTCTTGTTCATTTTTTACTTCAGCCTCTAACTTAGCTTTTTGAGTTTTAATATTGATTTCTTCTTTTTGGAAATCAGCCTCTCCTTTAGCTTGTTCTACTTCTTTTCTCTTTTTTTGTGTTTCAAGTTCATAAGTAACATCTG
>ERZ772974.265-NODE-265-length-40853-cov-6.983283_pt1 | contig 40853 bp, 39 predicted proteins | sample MGYA00580671_ERZ772974 | MGnify/ENA primary metagenome ERZ772974 (study PRJEB29015, sample SAMEA2738065) | human oral metagenome | biome: human oral; feature: human-associated habitat; material: saliva | place: China | collected 2218 ... | reverse complement strand
CTTTGGCTTTTGTGACATTCCCTTTTGAGTCAAATGTATATGTACAGTTAATCTCTAATGGCGTTGTATAAGAATAACTTTCATTATAATGGTGTGTCACAGAATGAGCTGTCTTAACCAGATTGCGAGGGTATTTACCAAAGTAACCTTGTTGGAAGAGTACTGGGTCAACACCGTCTGGCATAGGCATACAGTATTCCAAATCTTCCAATACGACAAACTTCTTAGCTGGCTTGTCTGTATAGGTATAGGTCGATTCTCCATCACTGATAATATTACCGTTCTCCCAAACGTAATTAGTCATGTCACTACCTTCTGAAACTCTTATAAGCTGACCTGAGTGATCATAGGTGAACTCGTATGTTCTTGTTCTGTTATCTTCTGAACTTACTGCTTTAATAACTCGTCCATTGACTAAAGTATAGAAATCCTTTCTATTGTCACTACTTCCTTTTAATTGTTTAAGTATGGTGCTTTCTGAATAACTATAAGTTACAAGAAAGTTATATGTGCTATGAGTTCCTGGCTCGGTATGTGCTCCTGTGGTGCTAATTAATCTTCCTTGGTCATCATATTTGAAGTCGCTATAAACATTACCAAGGTTGTCAGAGTAGCCAACCAACCTCTCTCCTGCAAGGTTCATACCCCCTCCATTGTTATTTTCTTTGTCATCATTATCTGATGAGCATGCTGTGAACAAACACATGCCGAAACTTAATAATACAAATAATACTATTTTCTTCATTGCTGCTGATTTTTTTATAATTATCTTTTTGAGCGTTTGCAATATATAGTTGCAAAGATAGATAAATTTTGCAATAATATGGTACAAAGATGCTTAAAATTACTTTTGCATTGTCTTGTTTATTAGGTATTATAATTCCTGCAAGTTTCCAATAATACCCCAATCGCTCATACCTTGCTTCCATATCAAAGTCTGATAATTGACTTGACCATCTTGTAGCATCCTCTTTATATCTTGAGGATGTAAAGGTCCTACTTGTTGGTTGTTGATGACCACAAAATATTCCGTAATGGGAATTTTGGGTGGCACCGATGTTGGAATAGCTGGAGGAACTTGTTGAGTGGTGTGTTTTTCAGCTTGTCTAAAATCTGAAGAGTAACTATTCCCATAAAATCCACTTTCCAATGGTGCTTTGCCGTATTTGTTAGCCCATGTACTCGGTTGACAAAGAAAATAAAGGAGAACAAATCCCCCAAATGGTATAAAGGGCAGTAAACAACACCATCCAGATTGATTTACATCGTGAAGTCTTCTTATAGTTACGCAAAATGAAGCAGGTATAGTTGTCAAATAAGCTATGCCATATATAGTAGATACGATAATAAGCGATACATCTTTACCACCATTAGCTGCGGTTTGTGGAGTATTAGCATCTACAATGCAGACAGACATAAGCCATATTATGGTGAAGCAAACTTCAAATAAATAAAAATACCAAAACTCACTTCTTTGAGCTCTACCTTTACAGGTAAATGATTTAGTATAGCATGTTTTAATAGCTTCTGTAAATCCCATAGTTTTAAGTTAATATTTAATTTCTACAATATGTTTTACAATCTCCCCCGCCATTCTACCACTTGTAGGTAATCCTCTCTTATTCAAAGAAACTATAATGCTGTATTGTGGATTATCTGATGGATAATAGCCACAGAACTGTAAGCAGTAAATTTTGTTAGCTCTATCGTCTTTTGTTGCGACAGCTCCTTGTTCACCAGCGATGCTCACTTTATCAGAGTGCGCTTGATGAGCAAGACCATCTTTTACTTTCTGCACAAGTAATTGCTGAATGATGGCAATGTTTTCTTTACTCGCAAGCTGTTCTTTTATAATGGTGGTATCTCTCTTATGAAAAGTGGGCTTTACCATCTTACCATTATTGGCTATGGCATTATAAAATGTAAGTATTTGTAAAGGTGATATCTTCTGATTCTTTCCTGTTGCGAACTTGGCAAGAGAAATATCATTGTCAAGGATGGATGAGGTTGCTTCTATGCCATCTTGTGGTAAACCATAGCCCATATCTGTAATTATTTTATGGAATTGGGCGTAATCCTTACCAAATGCTTGTTTAACTGCTAAATAAGTTGCGATGTTTGATGATAATAGAAAGCCTTGCTGTACGCTTGTCTTTCCATTTCCTCCTCTACGCCAGTTGTAATCTTTCAGCAGATAGCCGTTTATATCAAGCATTCCTGCTTTAGTATCAATACTGTCATTCAGATTTACCTTACCTTGTTCCAATACTGCTAATAATGAAACTGTACGCATTAAGGCAGTTGGTTCTGACAGTTGTCTTATAGCTGGCTTGATACCAGACTTAGTATTCATCAAGTTTACCATTGCCTTAATCTCTCCAGACTTACAATCCATTATTATTATCTGTCCGTTAATAGCACCTATCTTTTTGATATTCTCTTTTAAGATGGAACAGACATGATTTTGTAAGGAGGAATTAGTCCTTTCATCACTCTTCCATCTACTGTAACAGATGGAACAGACATGATTTTGTAAGGAGGAATTAGTTTGTAAATGTGAATTAATCTGTTGAGCATACCCTTGGTTAGCAAAGAATAATATACTCATAGATAGTAGGTTAAATATCCCTTTTTTCATAGCAGGAAATAGTTGTATTTGTTTATCCAAATAAAAAGCCGAAGAGTTTAAATAAAAGTATCAATCCACCTACGACTAAAAATATTTCGAAGATAACATAACCACAGCCCATTCCTCCAGCAAGAGCACCAGAAAAGAATCCTTCTCCTTTTTCTCCATCCTTGGAGTTTAGTGCACCTAAGATTCCAGCAATGATAGCTACAACAATAATGGTAGTCAACCACTTCATAATTTTGTATCTTGTGCTCACTGTTTCCCAGAAGTAAGCGGTTACTATTTAGGTAAATGGAAAAAGCGTGGGAACTATTGAATACTATCTAACAGAGGCTCTGGAATGCCCATCATCGAATAGTAAACAATAGCCCACGCCGTAAGATATATTATGCCCTTGAATCTTAGGGTACAATAATCCCAAGCGTGAGTGTATTGTCGCATATCCTCGATGATTGAAATTTTCCAGATTTCTGTTAAGGATAATATGTCAAACGCTCTTTTTCTAAAGTTGAACTCTTTGTAACGCACATCTGCACACAGACGTACTGGAAGTCCACTGCAAAGATAGATAAATTTTCTTATTAAATGTTTCTTTCTTGCAAAAAGTTTGTGTGCCAGAGTAATTTTTCTATTTTAAGAGTGTTTTGTTTATTATTCTGTATGTGATGACATTTTTAGTAGGGGTGTATAAAAGAATTATTCTCTGAAAAATGTCATTGCTTAGAATGTAAGACAGTCGTAGGTTTCCAAGATTTCTTCCTTACGTAATCCAAGATAGCGTTTGGTAATAGCTACAGATGAATGGTTGAAAAGCTCCATTAGCTTGATTAGTACCAGTTCTACATTGTCACTATTCATGTTATAAACTTATCTTCCAAATGTCTTTCTCAAATTATGGCAGCTGAAATGTTTTATTTTCAGTCTGTACCTCTGTTTGAGTTCTTTGAGTATTACGTTGATACGTTGCACGGTGAAAACTGTACCTTTCTGACTAACAAGGATAGGAGCTGCAATGCCAAGAGGATTGATATGCTCGTAACAGTCTTTAATATGCAATTGCAATTCCTTGTTAAGGCGTATAGTTCGTTGCTTACCTGTCTTACGTTCGGTTATAGTAAACTCTGAAACACCAAGTATCTGCTTCCATCGTAAGGTTAGAATATCAGATATTCTTAATCCTGTAAAACAACCAATCGCTATAAGAAGCGAAATCTTATAGTTCTCGTCTTTTGTCAGCCTACGTATTAAGTTCATGGCTTCTGACCATTCAAGATAGTCTGCCGTTGTGTTGCTATATTTCAAACTCATAATAATATTCTTTTATGTTGGGTTTATAAGGAAAGTGAACATTACTCTCACAGTCTCTTTATTAAGTGGTTGATTATCAGAACAACGTTCACTTTCTCTATTAGTGAATATAATCAGAGGTAGTTTTCCTCTTTCAATGTCTCACACATCATCCAACAGCAGTCTTTTACTTGAAAGCCGTATTTGGGTTCAAGTGTAAAGAGGAACTCCTCAAAGTCATTATATTTGTAGGATTCTTCAATCTGCTCTTTCGATAGATGTATCTTAATTACAGTTGCTGTACTGAAATCAAGAATTACGACATAATTAGTTTCCATCACAATATCCTCCCTTCTTCACGATAACTGTAATAGCTATCTACTGACATGATTATATGGTCAGTAAACCGTATCCTCATAATCTGACAAGCTTTCTGTAGTTCTCTTGTAAGCATATCATCTTGTGGGCTGGGCTTTAAGTTACCAGTTGGATGGTTGTGAGCAAATATTATCTGCGTGGCATTGGTCAGTAATGCCCCTTGTAGTATTATTCTCAGGTCAACAGCAGTTTCTGTCAGTCCTCCCTCTGAAATCGTGTTATAAGCAATAACTTCATTTGCTTGGTTGAGATATAGTACCTTAGCATATTCCCTGTACTCTATTGTTCCCTCTTTGAATGTAGGAAGTAAGATATTATATGCTTCCTCTGAACCAAAAACCTTGCTTTGTTTCTCGCAGGTTGGTTTGTATTGTAGCGTTACCTCTGCTACCTTGAAATCCATGTCCATAGTTGTAATGTATGAAATAAGTTGTTGTTAAAATGGCAGTTCTGCATATTCTTCCTCGCAGATGGTTGCACAAACCTTGTCGTATTGCGAAAGACCTGTGCCATTAGCGAATATCTCCTTATAAGCATTGCTGTATATACCGTATTTGCGTTGGTCTGGTGTCAGCATACTGTCGAAATCCTCCATAAGGCTTCTTATCTGGTATAGCATTTTAAGACAGCCCTCTCTGTGTGGCATATTGCATAACTGCTCCTGTAAAGTATATATAAGGTGTAGAGCCTTGTCTATCTCTTTATTCATCGTGTTGTGTGTATAGTTTACCAATAAAAAGGGAGACACCCATTGCAGAATATCTCCCCGCTCTCAATCAACAGTTCACTTATCCAATGAACCATTTATATTTCTCATCACCATGCAGGGCATTGTTGATGCCAACCGCTACCTCCGTGGCATTTACCGCTCTCTGTAAGTAGGTGTCAATATAACTTCCCTTGTTGGATTCCGTAAGCAGATTGTGGAAGTCCCACATAGACAGACTGTCGTCGTTGGCACCAAAATCAGGATTGCTGTAATAGCCACGACATACGCTGTTCACTTGGCTGTCCGTAATCAGCAAGCGTGGTATCTGTTTGGTATATCCTTGTGGTAAGGCTTGGTACATTCTCATTCTACCTATTATCTGTGCAAACTGTGTTTCTGTGAGAGAAGTATTTGAGAGAGTCTGCATTAGGTGTATATCCTTTGCTGGATTAAATTGGTAAAGTAACTCCATTATACTCTTATATAAGTCACGAATGCTCATTACCTCAATAGATAGTTTGACACCATCACCTGTTAGCACTTGGTTACTGCACACGTTTACTCTCCAGCCTACAAAAATAGAGAACTTCTCTACACCTTTACTTGCCCTATAAAGGTTGAGGTCGTTGTAATTACGCACTCCACCCACACAAAGTTCAAGCTTCTGACCATTCAAGGTTTCATAAATCGTTGGGATAGTAAAAGCAAACGCCATACGCTGATAGAACTGTGTCTTTTCACATTCTAAAAGTTCAGATGCTTTCTTGCCTAATGCGTTAGGTGTTCTACCTCTTACTATATGAGAAACACGGATAGCAGGTTTATTTATCTGCTCGCCATGATAGAAGTCTTTGGCAGCATCATGTACACAGTTAATAAAGTCTTGATGTGCAATGGTCAATTCTTGATTACCCCAAGTTGGGACGACACATGTACTGGCAAGTTCATCAAGTGAGATGGTATTGGTATTGGCTTCAAGGAAAGAAACACTACTGTTGATAGTTGATGTTTCATCAACGATTACAGCATCTTCAATGTTACTGAAATCAAAGTTTCTGTTGTTCTGTGCCACAACAGCAGGCATTAATGTTACGTTGTTCATAACTGTAAATGATTAAGTGAATATTGATTGAAAAATAGGCATAAATGAGAACAGACCGAAAGCGGATTACTCCAACTTCCAGCCTGTTACACATCTAAATCCCCTAAGATTATATAGAGGTTTATTCATAGCCTATTTTTCACTGTAGAAACCTCTGCTATTTTTCTTTTTCCTTTGTATTGTGTGGAGGGGGAGACAAAGTGGGTATGCCTTTGTGCGTGAGTTTTGCATAAGTGGTGCTTGGGGGATAATGCTCTCGTGTCTTGATGGCAAGGGTAGGACTAATGTTAGGGTGGGATATTCCCAAAAGGGGTGTACTACTGTATTCTCGTTTTGTTGCTGCATCTGTATTTTTGAGAATGGGGAAAGGTGGTTTTCGGTAGTTGCTATATATAGCTTTAGGGGGAAAGTAATAGGGTTATCAAGTTTTTATTATTGTTATGGGCTTCCTGCATATATGCCTAATTGGACAGGAGAAGCACTTTTTTGAGAAAAATAATCAACTTTAGAAGTAATAATTCGCAATGATTTCGTACCTTTGCAATGCAATCAGAGCACCTTGCTGTCTAGGCAGGTAATTTTGCTTGTCATAATATAAAAAATAATTATGAAAAAGATTTTAAACAGCTCTGATTTGCAGCTATGTTCTTTGGCAAATCTCGAAGAGAGTGGTAAAAAGGTGGCTTTTATCCTAGGTAACAGACCAACCAGCAAGAAGAATCTCAAGCAAAAGGAGGACTCCCTCAAAGAGTTTGAGATGAACCTTACTCCGTTAGTTTATATCGATGGAGAAGAAGTTATGAGTAATGGAGATGGTGCTATTCGCTTGGCTAATCCTATTACAGGTGACCCAATTGAGGATAGAGATGCTTCTAATTATGTTGTTATCATTGATGGTCAGCATCGTTATAAAGCGGCTTTGTCGGTTAAATTGGACAAACATAATATCATTCTCATGAAAGATTACAGTGGTATTGGTGCACAAAACCTAATTACAAGAATCAATAATGAGACTTGTCCTTGGGTTGCATCAGAGTGGGCATTTGGTGCGCATATGTTTAACCCAGATAATGAGATTGCTACTTTTTCCAGTTCTCTTGCAAAAGAGGGCTATAAGAGTACAACCATTGGTCTCATCCTCTACTTCCGTAAAGGGGAGTTAGGGAAGAAAGCATTTTCAAACATCATGAATGGAGGAAATGCAAAAGAGGGGTATGATATAGAGCGGGCAAAGGCTTTTCTTATCGCTGCTCGTGAGAAGTTTGATGAAAAGTTCATTATGAAACGATATCTAATTAAAGTCGTTTCAGAATTGAGTATGGAAAGTGGCTATCAGGTTGTCTTGAAGGCTATAAGCAAACTTACCGAAGATAACGTGAAAGAAATTATCAATTCCAAGTCTGATGATAAGGAGAAGGTGATTAAAAGAATGTTATTGGAGTATATGAGTAAAGAATAAGCATCTCAAAATTAGCTATGCTACACAGTAAGGTTTGGAGGGAATCCATTATGGATTATCCCTCCTTTTTCTGTATTATTAAAATAATGATTTCTAATAATATTTCTCTTATAATTATATGTAGTATGAGAGATGTTTATTATCTTTGCACTTAAAGTACAAGTGCGATTTTAATAACTGATTTAATAACAGTATTTTCGCATCTCATTGATTTACAATTCATTATGAATGGCGAGAGGATTTCATAATGTTTTTGTATTATAAATGGGCTTGTCGTGAGATAAGCCCTTTTAGTATTATTCTGGTTTGTTTTTGAGAGTGTTTTTCAATTCAGCCCCTCGTCCACGCATATCTGTAAACTCCTTTTGAGCTTGCTCCTCAAATTCTCTTTTACGCTTAATGGCACGCTTAAAACCTGCAATGAGCTCTTCTCTAGTTTGTTCCTTAAATTTAATCATATATTATTCTTCCTTTTTGCATTGCAAATATAATTCTTTGTTTTAAGACTTGCAAGAGAATAAAAGAAAAAGCACCGAATGATTGCTCATTTGGTGCTCAAAACTTTAATAATTATCATCATCCCAAACAAGCATTTCTGCAAAGAATGTTAGGACTCCAACAATAATCCAAAAGAGATACGACTCATCCCATGTAAATGTGTCGAAAAATCCATTTTGTACTCCTACTTCTGTAGAAGAACCCGTTGATTCCTCAATAATTGCGATAACAAAACCTATAATAAATAAGGCGATTCTTACAAGTACGGCAACTAAAAAGGGCGTAAAAATACTCAAAATAAATTTCTGCATAGTTTGTATATTTAAAATTAAAATAACATATGAAATTAATATTATTTTCTAATTACTCATATCTTCCTTACATATAAATCATATGATGATTGATTTCCCATCTTGCATTATTATACTTATGTCTTAGATATATGATAATCCGATTTGTTGGTTATTGATGACCACAAAGGCTGATGTTATTTCCCCAACTTCTTTTATCTAGTTTTTCCTTTGATACTCACTTTGCAGAGAATGATTTTTTAGCAAGGCAACCTTTCTCTTTCTGTGTAAGTATTTGTAGGATGGTAACAATAATCCCCTTATTCGTTATACGCTCATATATAAAGAAGGTACTGTTATTATGTTTAAAGAGGGTATTTGTTCGCCTGTCTTATATCTATATTAGATAGAAATCGATTTTTTGTAAGTAAGAGTTTAATATGCTTCTTGATACAGCAAAATTCTTCTGGGTTATCTTCATTAATAATAATTCCTTTAAGTGCCGTAGATTTTATGTTAAAGTTTTTATAGGGTAAAATCTTTCCCATTGAGTTCATCTTGAAGTTGGTTCTTTCGTCTGGTATTTCTCTATCTATAATATTACCCTTGGCATCAGATGTAAATAGTTTATAATCGTTAGATACAAGACGCCACTCTCTTTCTTTTTCAAATGCCTTTCTTTTAACAAAAGAACATGCTTCCATTACATTGTCCATAATATTATCAGATTGCTCCATGTTTTTGAATATTTCCGTAAAGGCGAAAGGAATTTCTTTTTCATCTGCGTAATGGCATTTTCCCCATGTTGCAATGTGCCTACCATCAATGTCACATCCGTCTTTAATGTCTTTGACAGATAGGCACAAACAGATTTGACTTCCATAATGATGCCACATGGACTCTTCGTCTTCATTCTCAGAAAAAGATACTACATAAGGGAATGCTTCGATAAAATCTTTTTCTTTAGAGGTAAAATGTGGGTCATTTTCAATACTCTGTAGTACTTGAGGAAGCACAATTCTACTTGCGAAAGTGCAGTCATTAGGATCATTCATACAGTCATAACGTGATCCATGAAAAACAAGCTCGTCTTTATTTATGATGCCAAGTAAAGCACGATAGCTTGTATAGTGGTAGATAAATTCTGGCATATAGCTTTTAATTTTGCCAACTGTTTCCCAGAAGTAAGGCGGTTAATATATTAGGTAAATGAAAAAGCGTGGGAACTATTGAATGTTATCTCGTCCGAGGCTGTGGAATACCTACTACCAAATAACAAACAATAGCCCACGCATAGAGATATATTATACCCTTGACGTAAGGGAACAATAATCCTAGCGTGAACGTATTGCCATTACCCTTGGTAGTTGAAACTTCCACATTTCGGACGAAGGATAATATCAAACGCTCTTTTTATATTGGACTCATTATAACGCACATCTGCACACAGATATACTTGAAGTCCGATTGCAAAGATAGGTAAATTTTATTATAAAATACTTTATTTCTAAAAAAACTTATAATAGATCTTTAAAAAGTAATTTTGTTTCTATTAGAATGCTAGTATTTGATGCTATTCCAACCTTAGTAATATGTTTTATCTCCAAGTAAAGTTTCCTTCTTTTCCCCTATTATCCATGAATTTTATAATGTCTTTTTGGTTATTGATGGTGTAATTGCAAGTGTATGCATCTGCAGTATTGACGGTTTTCACTAGATTACGTGGGTATTTCCCATAAGATCCTTGCTTAAATAAGACAGGTTCTACACCATATAGAATAGGTAAAGCATAGCCTAATTCTTCAAAAGCGATAAAATTCTTTGAAGGATAATCTGTGTAAGTATAAGCTATTTGGTAGCTTTCATCAATGCCGTCATAACTAATCGTTACGTTATCAATATTTCCCTTATCCCATGACACGATAGTCTTTCCACCATCTTCATAGCCCGATATTTGAGAAATTTGTCCATTAGTATTGTAGCTGAAGAGGTATAATTCTGTATAACCAGAATTATTGATTGTTGCTTTGGAAACCCTTCCAGCAGTTAGGATATAAGTAGCTTTGATATGAGTTCCCTCTCCTGTAATTTCTTTTATGATGGAGTCAGGAAAGTAAGTATAGCTTGTATGAGTTTGTTTAGAACTGATAATCTCATCATCAATCGTTTGGACAGCTTTCTTGGAAAAACTTAGCAATCTATGTTGTTCATCGTATTTAAAATTGCTGTATATGTTCCCCTCATTATCCGAAAAACTTGTAAGCATTCTTACAGAAGTTTTTCCTTTTCCGTCCTCACTGTCGGTTGAACATGATGAAAATATAGCTAATAATCCCAGGGCGACTGCAATACTTTTCTTATTCATTATAGTTTATTTACTGATTGTTTGGTATTGCAAATATAACTCTTTAATTCGGTATGGGCAAGTAGATTAGGAGGAATGATTCGACAGGTAATTCCGCTCCTATAAAAACGATAGTACTTTTTCATAGAAACGATAGTACTTTTTTATTGAAACGATAGTGCCTTTTTCTGGAAGCGATATTTGCTTTTGATTCTTTCAATACTTAGGAACGGCAGATTTCGTTTTTGTTTGTGTCGCTGTCATATTAACATTTGTGTTTAAATCATTATTCTTTAGGATGAAATTAGACTATTGTGTGTGATAGGAGTGACTGCAAAAATGAAAAACCACCAAATGATTACTCACTTGGTGCTTGCTATTTCGGGGGAGAAAGGAGTATTAATCCCGTCTGAAGATATCTCTTGTATAGACTTTTTCTTTTACGTCGTCCAAGCATTTGTCATATCGATTCGCAATGATTGCATGGCAACGTTGCTTGAAATCATCAAGATTATTGACTACCAAACTACCAAAGAATGTGGCACCATCTTCTAGTGTTGGCTCATAGATAATGACCTGTGCTCCCTTTGCTTTTATGCGTTTCATGACTCCTTGAATAGAACTTTGGCGGAAGTTATCACTATTCGACTTCATCGTTAGTCGGTATACTCCGATAACACATTCCTTCTCTTCTTCTGGGTTATAATCGCCTCGATCATAATAATCATAGTAACCAGCTGTGTGTAATACTTGGTCAGCAATAAAGTCCTTACGTGTGCGATTGCTTTCTACGATAGCCTGGATAAGATTCTCGGGAACATCTGCGTAATTAGCAAGCAACTGCTTCGTATCCTTTGGTAAACAATATCCACCATATCCAAATGATGGATTGTTATAGAAGGAGCCGATGCGTGGATCGAGGCAAACTCCTTGGATAATGTTCGATGTGTTAAGTCCTTTCACTTCTGCATAAGTGTCCAATTCGTTGAAATAACTTACGCGTAATGCAAGGTAGGTATTGGCAAATAGCTTTACGGCTTCAGCCTCAGTAAGCCCCATGAAGAGGGTAGGGATATTCTCTTCGATAGCTCCTTCTTGTAATAATTGGGCAAAAAGATGAGCGGCACGATCGAGTCGCTCGTTACCTTCTGGGCGTCCAACGATGATACGACTAGGATAAAGATTATCATACAAAGCCTTACTCTCACGCAGAAACTCTGGTGCAAAGAGAATATTCTCGCAGTTATATTTCGTTCGAATGTTCTCGGTGTAGCCCACAGGAATGGTAGACTTAATCACCATGATGGCATTAGGATTTACCTTCTTCACCACTTCTATGACTTCTTCCACATGACGTGTGTCAAAGTAATTCTTGACAGGATCATAGTTTGTTGGTGTGGCGATGACTACAAAGTCGGCATCTTTATAAGCCGTCTCTGCATCCATCGTAGCTGTAAGATTCAGTTCCTTTTCAGCCAAATACTGCTCAATATAATCATCTTGAATCGGTGAACGACGATTGTTAATCAGCTCAACCTTCTCCTTTATTACGTCAACAGCCATTACTTGATGGTGCTGGCTCAATAACGTAGCAATGCTGAGACCGACATAACCAGTCCCAGCAACAGCAATCTTTAAGTCCTTTATATCCTTATCCATGTCTATTGTTCAGATTATTTGCAAAGATACTTCTTTTCTCTGGAAAGCATAAAAGAAGATGATAAAAACTTATTCTTCCGTTATAGACATGTATCGAATAAATCCTTAAACGTGGTGATATGTTTCTTTGAAAGGACGACGATAACGGGCACCCCATACGCCATCAGATGCACGGATACCACAGGTAATGACCATATTAACCTCTGCGTTGTAAGGAAGATTTAATGCTTTCTTCACCAAAAGACTATCGAATCCTTCAAGAGGACAGGTGTCATAGCCAGCCTCACTCATAGCTAACATGAAAGTCTGAACAGCCAAGGCACAACTCTTATGTACACTAACTCGCATATCACCTTCGCTTACTTGTCGCATCATAGGGCGGAATAATCCAACACATTGAGCCAATGTCTTGCGGACAAGTCCCCACAATCCGAAGCAACGAGAGTAAAGAAAAGGTATTAATTTAGTGTAAGACATCTCCTGTTTCTTTAGGCGATTCTCTTGTTTTTCGGCGGGACTATAACTCTTGATATTGGTTCTTTCAAATGCAAGTGCAGCTTGCGCATGCTCTTTATATTGATCTTGACGAGTAACAAACACAACCATCTGTTGTGCTGAACGTGCCGATAACTGATCCAAACAAGCATGGGATAACTCCTTCAAAACATTCTTATCCGTGACATGATAAGCCTCCCAAAGTTGCATGTTAGAACTTGTTGGAGCCAAGGTTGCCTGTTCTATACAATTTCTTACTACTTCTTTATCAATTGGCTTATCAGCATCATAATGTCTAACAGCCCTTCTGTGATTCAAAATATCCAGTAAACTCATTATCTTTTAAACTTTGATTTGCATATAGAACGGCAAAGTATATGCCAATGTTAAGCATATATTGCAGTCTTATGTCTATGTGACAAGAGGGGATAAAGGCGTTTAGAATAAAAGAGAATCCCAGGTAACTCATTTGTTATCTGGGACTCGTTCTATAGGGAAAGACCTATGTATGGATATTATCCGCAGTGGAAGTACTGACGAACAAGCTTTTCCATCATCATTTCTTTACCTTCAATCTCCTGGCGCAAAGTGCGATCGTTGAAGGAACGAAGTTGTTTGATGATACCATCAATCATAGCAGGAGAGAATACATCATGCTCTTCATAAACCTTACGTTGACGCTCCAAGCAATCAGCTGACGCCGCACAACTATCAGGTAATTGCGCTAAGGTGGCATAACGCTCAGCATTCTTTGGATCGTGAATATCACCATCTGCGAAGGTTCTTTCGGCTTCTTCCTCTGCATTTGCCATCTCGAAACCATGACGACAAGCAACACAAAGACCTGCCAAAAGCTGATAGATGTCAGCGGAAGCGTCTGGTGAACGCATCTCAACAGTTTGTTTACCAGAGTAATCACGCTTTGTGAGTGGCTCAATCTCATTGGCTTTATGGCACATATCTTCACCTGAAGTCCAGCCTAAAGGCACACGAACAAGTACAGAACGATTGCTCATACCCCAGCAAACATTCGTTGGAGCTTCCTGATGTGGCACGAGACGGAAGTAAGATGTTGGGTTTTTATTGCCGAAAGCAGTGATACTCTCTGCCAGATCCATCATACCAGCAATAGCCTTGCGAGCGTCCAATGACAACTTACCATTGTCTAGCATCATGTTCTTTCCATCCTTCATTATGCGCATGTGGATGTGCATTCCAGAACCAGCCTTACCCACAGTTATCTTCGGAGCAAAGGTTACATCGAGCCCTTCTTCATAGCCAAGACTACGGATAATCCACTTAGCAATGAGCAACTGTTCGGCACATTCATTGGCAGGAACAGGCAAGAACTCTATTTCGTTCTGCTCATAACAGCGTCCATTCTCAACGAAGTTGCCCACTTCAGAGTGCCCGTATTTGATCTTACCACCACATTCTGCAATCAACTGCATCGCACGCATACGGAAGTCATTACCCTTAGAGAAGGGTGAACTCTCGTGATATCCATGTTGATCATCAGCAGGGAAGACACCTTCATCATCGCGGATAACATAGTATTCCAACTCTCCCATTGCATGGAACTCCATGCCTGTAACCTTCTTAAAGGCAGCCATTGCCTTGCAAAGAGTGTGCTCGGGTGATGATGCGAGAGGGTTTCCGTCACGATCAAAGAATGAGCAGAGCATACAAAGAGTAGGTATTTCTGAGAACGGATCAATGAATGCCGTTGAGAAACGAGGCATAACATAAAGGTCACTACTAGCCGCAGCTATAAAGCTGAAAAGTGACGATCCGTCCACACGTTCACCACTAGTTAGGATTGTCTCTAAGTACTCTGGTGAGTGAAGCATAAAGTTTAAGGTCTTCAATCGACCATCACCAGCGGGATACATAAAGTTTATCATTCTGATGTTCAAGTCACTTACAACCTGCTTGATGTCATCTTTTGTAAACTCGTGTGCATTCTTTTTAAGGTGCGCCTCCAGCCTATTAGCTGAACGCAAAGTAAGGTTATTCTCCATTGTCTATGCTTGTTAAAGTTAGTATTCGATTCTGTGGACAAAAATACATATTAATTCTCTCATTCGCAATTATCTTTGATGTTTTCTTCATATCTTTGTATTAACGTTTTATAAAAGTGACATAATCGTATGCAGAAAATAGATTTTGAGCACCATTCTGATAGGCGAACTATTCGCAAAGCAAGTATGGATGACTTACCAATTATTATGGATTTTCTGCGGCAGGGAAGGGAGAAGATGATAGCAGCTGGTAATCTTTGTCAGTGGAGAAAGGGCTATCCTGCGCAACAGACAATAGAGCAGGATATACAGCGAAACGGCTCTTTCTTGCTTTGTGAGAATGATATTCCTATTGCAACTTTTGCTTTCTTGCCAGGACCAGAGCCCACCTATTCTTATATAGAAGGTGGTCATTGGTTGGATGATAGTCCGTATTATGTTATCCATCGAGTGGCTTCTATGGATGGAGTTCATGGTATTATGGCGGACATCATCGCCTATTGTTCTTCCGTAGCTCATGCCCTTCGCATAGATACTCATGCTGATAATCGCCCCATGCAAAAGGCTTTGTCTCGACTAGGCTTTGCTTATTGTGGTGTCATTTACTTACAAAGTGGAGACAGCCGAATGGCATTCCAGAAGATTACAAGTGCTTTGTAATACTTCTCCAAGTGCTTTGTAATGGTATTACAAGCCTCTTGTACAGATTCTGGAGATGGTGGTTTTAGGTTGACAAGTTTACGAGTTGACAGGTAAATGAGTTGTTTGTTAAGTTGACAAGTTAACGAGTAGACAGGTAGACGGGTTGTTTGTTCGATTGGAAATGAGGCTATTCACTCCAGACATGGCAAATAGTTGCTACGTTTTACCATTGTTTGTTCGATTGGAAATGAGGCTATTCACTCTAGACATGGCAAATAGTTGCTACGTTTTACCGTTGTTTGTTCTATTTGAAATGAGGCTATTTACTCCCCTCTCCATTCGGAAAGGGGTGGGGGTGAGGCTTCTTCTCTATTCCATTGTTTCTACTGTCACGTCCTTAAACTCTGCCATAAAGTTGAGCAAATGACTTTGGTAATGGTTTCGCTTCACCTTCATCTCCATCGTAACTAGGTAGTAATGTCCCGACGAAGTGTCTTTGCGATTCATTTCATAAGAGTCTATTATCACCTCTTTCTCACGTAATTGCTGTAGAACAAGCTTTATATTCTGCTCTTTCGGAGTGCTGAACGTAACACTAATATTGCGTGTTCCGAAGTGTTGTAAGATGAAATAAAGGGCTTCTAAACATAGGATAACGAGGATAGTTGTTGCGATAGAGAGCACGTACATACCAGCTCCAGCGGTCATACCAATGGCAGATGTCACCCATAAACCAGCCGCTGTGGTGAGTCCTCTCACTACATGTTTCTGAAAGATAATCGTACCTGCGCCAATAAAACCAATTCCTGTGACTACCTGTGACGCAATACGACTGGGGTCGAGTGATACATGCTCGTGCATACTTAGAGCGTCACTGAATCCGAATTGGGATAGAACCATAAACAAACCACTGCCCAACGCCACTAAGAAATGCGTTCGAAAGCCTGCTTCTTTCGCACGATATTCACGTTCCAGTCCGATAGCTCCACCCAACATAGCTGCTATAAACAGCCGTAATATGAACTCAGAAGTTGTTATATTCATGATTTTTATCTTTTAAGTAAATAGGTCTTCGGCACAAAAATACAAAAATAATAATGTAACCTACGCCTTTCTTTGCGAAAAAATACGCCTTTAACCCTTGTCGGGTTATCCTAGGATTGAAGTGTAAAACGCTTTCCTCATAAATGAGGATTGTTTATGTTAAGGCTTATCCGTACCTTTGTCGGATAATTTATTTCGACGAATGAAGCAAGAACTAATTGATAAATACAATGTGTCTGTACCTCGTTATACGAGTTATCCACCCGCTAACTTCTTCCGTCCTTTTACAGGAGAAGAATATCTGAAAGAGGTTGATTATAGCAATGAGGTGCGTGAAAAGAACCTTTCCTTCTATTTCCACATGCCTTTCTGTCGCCGTCTTTGCCATTATTGTGGCTGTAATTCCTATCCAATGGCTAAGGAAGAGCGGGTTGCAGAATATGTGCAAGCGTTGCATAAAGAGATAGATCTCGTGGCAACCCACTTGGATAAGAGTAGGCGTATATCGCAGATTCATTATGGTGGTGGTAGTCCAACTGCTATGCCAGTGAGTGTTTTGAAGGAACTAAATGAGCATTTACTATCTCTGTTCTCAACGATAGAGCAGCCCGAAATCGCCATAGAATGTCACCCTGGTTATCTAACGTCAAAGGACTGGCAAGGCTTGTTGGATGCACGATTTAATCGTTTTAGTCTGGGTATTCAGGACTTCAATGAGGATGTACTAAGGCTCGTTAATCGTACACCTTCTGAATTACCAACGGAAGAGATAGTGGCTATTCTTCGTAGCGCAGGCGTTAGTCTTAATATGGACTTCCTTTTTGGTTTACCGCTTCAGACGTCGGATAGCTTCAAGAATACAATAGAACGTGCAGTAGCAATGCGCCCCGACCGAGTTACAACCTTTAGTTATGGTCACTGCCCATGGATATTTAAACGTCAGATGATACTTGAGAAGGCTGGTCTCCCTAGTGCGGAAGAGAAGGCATTGATGTTCCAAAAGGCTAAAGAGGTACTGCATGAGGCAGGTTATCTTAGTGTTGGTCTGGATCATTTTGTGCTCCCTAATGATGAACTATCTGAGGCTTTGCGGTCGCATAGATTACATCGTAACTTCCAAGGTTATTGTACTCGTCGCACAACAGGACAAGTGTATGCCTTTGGCGTAACAGGTATTAGTCAGTTAGATACAGCCTATGCCCAGAATACAAAGTCTATAGATGAATATATTGCAGAGGTCACAAAGGGCACATTACCTATTCGCAAAGGTTACCAACTAACGCCTAGAGAACGAATTGTACGTGAGGTCATAGAGCGTTTGATGTGTAACTATCATCTTGATTGGACACATCTTGCAGAAGATTTAGCAATATCTGTTGCTGAGGTGAAAAGGGCTATCAATTATGATGTAGAACGCCTGCAAGAGATGGAACGTGATGGTATTCTTCGTTTGACAGAACATACGTTGGAGATGACAGGAGAGGGCAATCCCTTTGTTAGAACAGTGGCTGCAGCACTCGATCCAATGATGATAGACACTGATAAGAAGTTCTCAAAACCGATATAAAAAGCCTTATATCTCACCCTTGCTTTATTGAAAGAAGAGCGGGCGAGAGGCTTCTATATAACATAAATAATATGGAACAACAAAGAAAGATAGTTGTGGTTGGTGCCGGACTTACTGGTCTTACGTGTGCCGCCCACCTGCGTCATAAAGGTCAGGATGTTGTGGTACTGGAGGCGACTGAGCGTATTGGTGGACTCATGCAGACGGAAGAGATAGACGGCTTCATTATGGAACAAGGACCGAGTACGGGTACTATTAAATATCCAGAGGTGGCTGAACTCTTCGATATGTTAGGCGATGATTGTGCGCTAGAGGTAGCACAGCGTTCTGCTAAGTGCCGTTTGATATGGAAAGATGGGCGCTTTCGTGCATTACCTTCTGGACTTTGGTCAGCTATCACAACCCCGCTCTTCACCTTGAAGGATAAGTTCCGCATCCTTGGTGAACCATGGCGTAAGAAGGGAACAGACCCTAACGAGAGTGTTGGAAGCCTTGCTGAACGACGCTTAGGGCGGTCATTTGTGGACTATGCTGTCGACCCTTTCCTCTCTGGTGTGTATGCTGGCGATCCCTATAAGCTACCTACTCGCCTCGCCTTGCCTAAGCTCTATGCGCTAGAACAGCATTATGGGAGCTTTATTAAAGGCTCTATAGCACTGGCTAAACAGCCTAAGACAGCCAGAGACAAGCGTGCAACGAAGGATGTTTTCTCAACGTGTGGAGGATTCCGCAACCTAGTTTCTGCGTTAGGGAGAGTCATAGGTGAGGATAGAATCATAACGAGTTGCAAGGAGTTAAGAATTGAGCCGTTAGGAGATAAGTGGAAACTAGTTTGGGGCGAGAATACTATAATAGCTGAGCAAGTCATTACCACTTGTCCAGCCTATGCTTTACCCGAGTTATTGGAGTTTTTACCTAAGGAACAGCTCGACGATTTAAGCAACCTTTATTATGCTCCTGTAATAGAGATTGGAGTGGGAATGAGGAATACGGGGCGTGTACATTGGAATGCTTTTGGTGGTTTGGTACCTTCTAAAGAACGCCAGAATGTATTGGGAATCCTTATGCCTTCCGCTTGCTTTGAAGGTCGTTCACCTAAAGAAGGAGCCAATTATGCGTTCTTCATTGGCGGTGCTCGCCATCCAGAATATCTCAATAAGACGGATGAAGAGCTTACGGAATTGGTGAATAAGTCTCTTCATACGATGTTAGGATACCCCGAAGGCACGCGTGCAGACGTTATTCGCATTTATCGACATAGCCATGCTATCCCACAATATATGCCCGAAACGGATGCTAGGCTCCATGCTATTGACACCATAGAACAAGCGCACCCTGGATTGCATATCATAGGTAATCTGAAAGATGGTATCGGGATGGGCGACAGGATTAAGCAAGCTGTGGATATGGCAGATAGGATTAGTTCGATATAAGGAGTTAAAAGGACTGTTAGACAGCCTTATGAATATACAGAAAGGGCTGAGTCACCTATTGTGATTCAGCCCTTTTATTATTTCAGAGAATACTAGTTGCCTATTTGTTAGAAGCGATAAGTCACCGTAGCCTTGATGTTTCGTGGTGCTCCAGGGAATGAGCGGAGCTTGTCGTAACCGCCTACCCAGTAGACTTTATTCATCACATTATCAAGATTCAGTTGTACTTGTAGGTTGCGCAGACGATAGTATAACGCTGCATTCACCAAGCCATATCCAGGATAAACAATCGTATTCTCACGTCGTCCGACCTGTCCATATCGTTTGGTTACAGCATTCAAGCCGAGTCCGAAACCAAAGTTACGTAGCGCACCAGTAGGAACGATATACTTCGACCATATATTGAAGGCATTTCGTGGAGTATTAGGACGTTGCATACCAAAGTCCTTTTCTGAGTCAGTCGCAGTCTTAGTGATTGCTGCATGTGTATAAGCATAGTTAGCAACGATACTCCAGTTTGGTAAGATGAAGCCTGCTATATCCATTTCTATACCCTTTGATGTTTCTTCACCCACCTGTTCCAATCGTTCTGGATTGGCTGGATCATTTGCATTATAGAGCGTGTTACGCTTCTGAAGATGGAAGAAGGAGAGCGTCGTACTGAGCCGTTTGTCGAACCATTCTCCCTTGAGTCCTGCCTCAAACAGTTGGCTATATTCTGGGTCGAAAGGCCCACCTGTATTAGGATTTCCCTGTACAGACGCACTCTGTGGCTCGAACCCCTTTACCCAAGTGCCATATACATTTAAGTTCTGATTAATGGCAACGACTGCACCAATACGTGGTATGAAGGCGTGTTGTGTGGTGCGTGTCTCCTTGTTAGTCTTGTAATTCAAGATATCTGTGAAGTATTCCTGGCGGATACCCAAGAGCAGTTTAACGGGTCCTGCCTCAAGTTGTTCCTGCAGGTAGATGCCGTGAGAATATTGCAAATAAGGCGAGAGAGCCGTTGTTACGAAGACGTATTTAGAGTAGTCACGCTCCACGTTGTTATTATTACTTGTCAAGTCATAATAGGGGACGTTGGTCTTTGGATTACCATCCTTGTCTAGTATGTAGCGTGCAATGTTTGCAGGTTTAAAGGCTGTTGTTGTCGTTCCATCCTTGAGTAGGTATCCGCCAGCAGTCATAGCAGATGAGCCTGCCTGCTGTGCCATTTGGAAGTAATCATAGCCCAGCAGGATGCGATGACGCAGCATACCCGTTGTCACATTATAGTTGAAATAGGTATTAAAACTATTGTTACGGAAGTGGCGCTGACGTATCAGACATTGCATGAGAATACGTGATGGGCTTTGTGAACCATCTGCTAACTTCACGTAAGCGTTAGCTTGGTTGTGCTCACGTAAGTCCTCATCGTAGGATGAATTCAGGTAAGTGGCATTGAGTGATAGGTTATCTGTGAACTTGTGAGTCACGCCAAGCGTGATGTTTACAAGGTTCTCTTTCAGGTAGTCATTCGTAGCTGATAGCGAACGGCTAATAGGTACTGAACGCAAGTCACCATCACCAAAGATTGGCTGACCACGGTCCACTTTGCCATCTGTACGCTGATATACAACATCGACATTGAAGCGTGTTCTGTGTGTTGGTAGGAATGAGAAAGAAGGTGCGATGATATAATTCGTGTTCTCTTGTAGGTCACGATAGGAGTCGGTATGCTCGTAACCTAGGTTGAGTCGATAGAGCAAGGTATGCTTCTTATCCAGCGGACCTGTGAAGTCGGCATAGGTGTTCAAGGTGTTGAAACTGCCGACAGTTGTCGATACTGTATTGCGGTTATAAGGCAACGGCTTCTTAGTAACACGGTTGATGACACCTCCTGGTGCTGCGTTTCCAAAGAGGGCTGAAGCAGGTCCTTTGATAACTTCTACACGTTCGATGTTAGCCAATGACTGCTGTTTCCAAAGGCTAGTTTGTGCACGCATACCATTGACGAGGTTACCTGAATTTCGGTTACCTGTTGTTCGGAATCCACGGATAGAGAAGTCGTTATAGAAGGTGTAAGGGCTTACGCCACTGATATTCTTCACCACGTCGTTGACAGTCGTTGCACCTTGGTCGCGCACAAGTTCCTTTGTTACGTAGCCTATGGACTGCGGAATGTCCTTCAGCGGTGTCTCCGTCTTTGTTCCAATGAATGAGTTTGTGTTCTTGTATGACCTTTCGTTACGTCCGATAACCTCCACGGTTTGCAATGTCTGGTCATGTAAGAACGGGGTGCTCGATAGCGAGTCTTGCATTAGGCTATCTTTTTGTAGTTCCCCTTGCGAGTGCGCTTGCGCATGAATAGGAAGGGCAGCACTATATAATAAGGTACCCGTCAACAATAAATAAGAATGTAGTCTTGTTAACATGTGATATTTGTTTTAATCCTGAAACGTTATATATTTCGCTGTGCAAAAGTATATAAAACAGGTGAATACGGCAATACCTAAGAATAGGTAATATAGTGCGTTTTAGCGACACATACGAGTCAGCTCAGTGACACGTATGTGTTACCACCTGTAACACATACGAGTCATTTCATTTACACGTATGTGTCATTTCGGTAACACGTACGTGTCATTTTCGGTTACAATTATGAGTTCTTCTCCCGTCTAAAGGCTATAAGTACATAGATGAGGCTAATGATAGCGACCGCAGTTTCGGCTATGTAGAGACCGCGATAAGCGAAGAGGTGTGCCACGGTTCCCGCTAGTACGGCAACGAGCAGCCCGCTTATATGACTGATTACAATCTGTATCGTGAAGTCTGTACCCTCTCTGCCAGGGCGAACACATCGCATGGCTGAGGTGTAGAGAACCACGGTAGCTAGTCCGTAACAAGCCTGAATGTAAATGATACCTATGACGAATGCTACCTTATTGAAGTCGGTGAAGGTCATTGCAAGGAAATATATGGGTGCCAGAATGATGAGCCCTGCAATGATGATACGTGCTTTATGTATTCCGATTCGGCGTATGAGTACTCCAGAGAACCATGCCATAATAAAGGAGGCAGTGGTACCAACGATTCCCGTAAGGAAGCCAATCTCCTTCATGTCGTAACCCTTATCAACGAGGTAAGGGCGTAACATGGATAGAATACCTATAATGCCCATGTAATAGAGCATTAGGAATCCTATCTGCGGCCATATTTGCTTACGTGTAAAGAAGCGGAAGATATCCGTCCACTTGGCACGCTCTCGTGGCTTCTCATTCTCTATTTTGATATGAGTATTGAGCAGTAAGGGAATGATCATCATCGTAACAAATAAGGCTAGGCAGGGCACTACGACATTCCAACCATAGCTTTTAAGTAAGATGAGCAATAGCCCTCCACCAATGACAGCGCCTCCGAAAGCTCCCATAGATTGCATACTGTTCAGCATACTATGATCGTGTTTCTTGAAGGCGAGTATGGCAAGCGCATCTGTAGCTATGTCTTGTGTAGCAGAGGCGAGCATGGAGATGCAGGCAAGGATGATGACGAGCGTAATTTCCGAGTGCACATTGATGAGCCCAGTGGCTAAGAGTGCAACGGCATATATCAGTTCCGTGGTGACAATCGTTCGTTTGTAGTCGCCCACTGTTATGCAATGTCGGTCAATGAAGGGCGACCAGAGGAACTTAATCGTCCATGGTAGTCGGACGAGGTTTAGTAGTCCGATGGTTGCAAGACTGTATTGTCCCTCCCTCATGATTACCTGTAAGGCTGTCATGAGAAAGGATGAAGGTACCATCTGTGCGATGTATAGACAGAAGAACGTACCGAGACTTAGTTTCTTTGAAGATATACTATTGAACATGTGATTCGTTGGTTTTTCTGCCCTAATTCTAGAATGTCACGCTGACAGAAGTACCGAAGGATAGAGGCTTACCCTTCTGTGCGTAGTTACCCGTTGACATCTTGAAGCCATACGCCATATAGTCAGTTCCCGTTAGATTCTTACCCCATAGATCCCATGTAACTATACCCTTTGTGATACTAACTTTCGCATTGAGCGTTGCATAGAAGTTCTGTCGGACGATGTTATCATCAGCCCAATAGATACGACCGAGACCTGTTAAACCAGCATTAAATACCACCTTATCAAACCATCCAGCCTGCATAATGGTGTAAGTACCATCTAAGGATAGCGTGTGGTTAGGCACCATAGGAAGCCTATTACCAGAGAAGTCCTCGTTAGCACTCTTCTTGTATTCCAAGTAACGAGCATGGGTGTATCCGTAGTTCATTGTGAGCTGTAAACTCTTGATTGGATGATAAGCCATTGAAAGCTCGAAACCCTTGCTATCGGTGTGCCCTGCATTAGCAATCACGTTACCCACACCAGGGACAGTGTAAGTCGTTTGCATGTGTCGCCAGTCAATGTAGAATAAATCAGCCTCGGCTGTCATTCGCCCATTCAAGAACTTCAATCGTGTTCCAACCTCATAGTTCCAGCTGTATTCTGGAGCGTAAGTACGCTCGGCATCAGTTTTGAATATCGTGTTAAATCCGCCTGGCTTATACCCCCTAGTGACACTCGCATAGTAGAGGTTATCCTTGTTTGTGAGATATTGAAGCGTGAACTTAGGTGTGAACTGGCGGAAGCTAGCACTACTAATAAAGTCCCTTACATGAGCCGTTGCGCCTGTTGTAAGTGTCACCTTCTCCTGGTTGTAGTTCGTCTTAGCGTGTTCGTAATCAAAGCGTAAACCCGCTGTTGCTGATAAGCCTCTCCATATATTATATGAGCTTTGATGATAGATTGCATAGCCCGTAGTGGGGTTCTTATAGGTAGTAGGCGTTGAGAAATTCCTCGTGTAATAGCTCGTTTCAGCAAATTGGTTGGAATGTAGCAACATACCAAACACACCAATAATCCATTGGTAACGCCCCTTGTCATTCGACTTCAAGGTGATGTCCTGTGATAACATATTCTGATGATAGCTATTATCAGTGAAGAATATGTCCTTCGGGGTGAAGTCCTGGTCAAGTCCTTGGTGTGATTTGATGAATTGATAAGATGTCTGACTATTGAAACTAATATGTCCGTTCTCATATCGTACATTAAAACCAGTAGAAGAGATAAGACGTTTGTAAGGGCTATTGCGGTTATAACTGATAGGCGATAGCTCATCTTTTACAATGTCATAAGGCGCATAAGGATATCCATTCTGCTTACTAAGTGTGAGCGTACTATTGAGATGGATGAGCCAATTCGTGTTGGGTCTCCAATAGATTCCTATGCGTCCTTCGCCCTCATTCAGCTTGTCAGCCTTCTCATTTAGGAAGTGATTGGTAAACATACCATCGTTGTGATGATAGGAGATAGAGGTAGAGATACCGAATTGATCACTCACTTTCGAATAGTTAGAAGCCTGTGCAACGAAGTCGTTAAACCTTCCATAACCAACTTTGATGCGTGTCTTTTGATAGTCAAGAGGGTTATGCGTGTAAACATTAATAATGCCTGCAATAGAGTTACGTCCGTATAAAGTGCCTTGTGGACCTCGGAACACATCCACGGCGGCAATATCACTGAGGTCAATGTTGAATGCTGATGACTCAAAGTGGGGCACACCATCAACATAGAAGCCCACCGCTGAGCCCTTACTCTTCGAGCCTATACCACGGATATATACCGGTGTATTAGCATACGAACCATAGTCAGGCATATAGAAGTTAGGCATCACAGCCGTTAACTCCTTTAGATTCACAATCTGCTGGTTCTGTAATTGCTGAGTGCTAATGGTTGATACAGCCGTAGAGGTTAGGTTTCTCTTGTTTTGCTTAAAGTCAGTTACTACGATCTCTTCAAGTGATACGTTCTTGTTCGCTGTTGAGTCAGGGTTTATCCCAGCTGCCCCACTGATAGTCAGGGACGCAAATAATAAGGCATTTAACATATAAGATGGCTTAATTTAAATGTTTTTGTGCTGCAAAGGTACGGATGATGACTTATCCTGACAATCCTCATTTATAAGGAAATTAAGTCGTCTAACTCGTGCTAACAAGCAAAGGGAATGAGATTACAGCAGGCTGGCAAACGCTATTTAATATATTTTCTAATATAGGATAAGCCCTATCTAAAATACTTTTCTTACCTTTGCAAGGTATATTTAAACGATAGAAACGAAATAAGAAGGATGAAGAAGATATCATTTCTCATAGCGATGTTGGCGGTAATACTCGCTTTTGGTTCATGTAGTAAGAGCGAGACTTATGCCAATCAACTCGATAGAGAGAAGAAAGCGATGAACGACTATATCATCAAGCATAGCATTAATGTCATTACGGAAGAGATGTTTGAGAAACAGGGCTTCACGACTGATGTCACCAAGAACCAGTATGTGCTATTTAAGAACACAGGCGTGTATATGCAGATAGTAGATAAGGGGACAGGTAGGGCTATTCAGCAAGGTGAAACCGCTACTGTGCTTTGTCGCTTCCGTGAAGACAATCTCTTAAAAGACACCTTACAGCTTACAAACAATGTACTATACTTTGGAGGTAAGGTAGATAAGATGTCTGTGACAAACACAAGTGGTACTTATACGGCTTCGTTTGATCCATCTTCTAGTGTGATGTATGATGTTTATAAGACGGCATCTGTACCTGCTGGTTGGCTCGTACCATTACCTTATATTAAGATAGGACGTATCACTTCGGCAACATCAACACTAGCTCATGTGAAGTTAATTGTCCCATCACAACAAGGGCAGATAGATGCTTCTAGCAATGTTTATCCATGTTTCTATGATATAACTTATCAGCGCGGTTTCTAACATCCAGCACATTAATATATAATAGAGGGTAGCCGACTGCCCTCATAAAGATATTCAAGCATGACTCTTATAAAATCTATTTCCGGCATCCGTGGTACTATCGGAGGTCGTGCGGGGGATACTTTAAACCCGCTGGATATTGTTAAGTTCACATCAGCCTACGCTACTTTCATTGCTCGTAAGCACCCAGGAAAGAAGCTAAAGATAGTTGTTGGGCGTGATGCTCGTATCTCTGGACCTATGGTTAAGAATGTGGTATGTGGCACATTGATGGGTATTGGAGCAGATGTAATCAACATTGGGCTTGCTACAACGCCTACCACAGAGCTTGCTGTGCGTATGAGTGGTGCTGATGGAGGTATTATTATCACTGCTTCTCACAACCCTCGTCACTGGAATGCACTGAAACTTCTGAACGAGGAAGGTGAGTTCTTGACTGCTGCTGATGGTGCTGAGGTACTCGATATAGCTGCACGTGAAGACTTCGAATATGCTGATGTAGATGGAGTAGGGAGTTACACGGATGATAACTCATTTGATGAACGTCACATTGATGCGGTTATGAAGCTTGAATTGCTCGACCTTGAGGCAGTCAAGAAGCGTAAGTTCCGTGTGGTTGTAGACTCTATCAATTCTGTTGGTGGCGTTATTCTCCCTAAGTTGCTAGACCGTCTTGGCGTTGAATATAAGTTCCTTAATGGTGAACCAACAGGTGACTTCGCTCATAACCCAGAGCCTATTGAGAAGAACTTGACGGGTATTATGGATGAGGTAGCCAAAGGTGGCTATGATCTTGGTATCGTTGTTGACCCTGATGTGGATCGTTTAGCATTCATCCAAGAGGATGGTAAGATGTATGGAGAGGAGTACACACTCGTCACTGTGGCTGACTATATCCTTGACCATGTGAAGGGTAGTACCGTTAGCAACCTCTCTTCAACGCGTGCCCTACGTGATGTTACCGAGAAGCATGGCTGCAAGTATTATGCATCAGCAGTCGGTGAGGTCAACGTAACCACAAAGATGAAGGAGGTGGGAGCCGTTATCGGTGGTGAAGGTAATGGTGGAGTCATTTACCCAGAGAGCCATTATGGACGTGATGCACTCGTTGGTATAGCTTTATTCCTTAGCTCATTGGCACAAAAGGGAATGAAGGCAAGTGAGTTACGCAAGACTTTCCCAGAGTATTTCATAGCAAAGAATCGTATTGACCTTACGCCAGAGACCGATGTAGATGCAATCCTTGTTCGTGTAAAGGAGTTGTACGGACAAGAGAAAGACGTGCATGTTACGGATATTGATGGCGTGAAGCTCGACTTCCCAGATGCATGGGTTCATCTCCGCAAGTCAAACACTGAGCCTATTATTCGCGTCTACAGCGAGGCTAACACGATGGAGGCTGCAGATGCATTAGGCAAGAAGCTCATGCAAGTAGTTTACGATATGCAGTAGTACTCACCTTATATTATATAAGAGAAAGGATGCTTTAGAACTATTCTAAGGCGTCCTTTTCTTTTTTATAAAAGGCTATCTCCCAACCTCTCTCCATTCCGTAAGGGAAGTAGATAGCGTTGTTTGTATATGAAGGAGATATTCCTTTGAAGAGAATAGGGCGTTTCTTCGGCGAGTAGAAGGCGTTTCCTTATGATGACGAGAGGCTCTCTTGGTCACGAGGAGACGCCCTCTTTATTTCCATTCATTAGCCCTCTTCATTGAAAAGGATGGTGCTAAGTAGTACAGCCGAAGGCATTTGTCCTACTAATTTTGGATAGTCTCTTGTAGAGATATAGCCCATGACTATTCCTAAAGATAACCATGTCGTATAAAAAAGTTATCAGAAAATGTCTCAATTAGTTGCTTAATATCTAAGAATTACCTATATTTGACGCGTGATACCTATGCGATCCTAAATCATAAAAGCAATATACTAATCTAACAATATGATCTTATGAGAAAAACAAAGGAAGAACTCAAGTCTGCAAGGAAGGGCGAGAGACTATTCATGGCGAGTCTATTTGCTACATCGTGTTGCATGCTCCCAATGGTTGGTCTAGCATCTCCTGCGGATAATGCTGTCATGGTTGTGCAGCAGAAGAGCAATGTAATTCATGGTATGGTGATGGACAATAATGGTGAAGCCATTATAGGAGCTTACGTCGTGAAGAAGGGCGAACGCAGTGGAGCTGTCACTGATGTGGATGGTAAGTTTACGATAGATGCGACGGACGGAACCGAGTTAGTCGTGAGTTATGTGGGCTTCCAGTCTAAGACCTTCGTAGTGAAAGCGGGCAAAGCAGACTATTCCATCACGCTAGAAGCTGATAATAAAGTGCTAGATGATGTGGTTGTTGTTGGCTATGGAACCCAAAAGAAGGTGAACTTGACGGGCTCTATTGCTACCGTATCAGCCGATAAGTTGGTGAATCGCACGGGTAGTGACGTATCGAACATGTTGACAGGTCTCATGCCTGGCGTTACTATTATTCAGAACTCCAGTATGCCAGGTAACGACCAAGGAATCCTTCGTGTGCGTGGATTAGGCACCATGGGCAACTCCAGTGCGATGGTGATAGTCGATGGAGTAGAGTCTAGTTTGAGTGCGGTAAACCCCAACGATATAGAGAATATATCGGTATTGAAAGATGCTGCAGCCTCTGCCATCTATGGCGTTCGAGCAGCTAATGGTGTGGTACTCATTACAACGAAACACGGACAGAAGGGGCGTACAACCGTCACTTATGATGGCTATGTTGGTTGGCAACAAGCCACTCGTATGCCTAAATATGTTGGTTCTTATGACTATGCGAAACTGATGAATCTTGCCTACAAGAACGATGGGCAAGCCGCACCTTATAGTGATTCTGACCTACAGAAGTTCAAAGATGGTAGCGATCCCGACCGCTATCCAAACTCTGATTGGTTGGGTGCTTTGCTAAGTGAAAAGGGCTTCTTCCATAACCATCACGTGGGTATAAAGGGCGGAGGTGACCGCGTTGTCTACTCTTTAGCGATGAACTATTTTGATAAGGATGGCTTGATTTATAACACAAACTACAAGAAGTTTAATATCTTAACCAACCTTGATGCACAAATAAATAAGCGTGTTAAGTTGTCAACGAATCTCTCGCTCTATCGTAGTAAGCAAACCTCTCCTGCAGAAGGGGTGAGCAACTTGATGCATTATGCCTTTAGAGAGGCGCCTACAACAGCCATCCAATATGCAAATGGGCACTATCCTCTCTTCAAAAATGAGCATAACTCGGTTGCTTCCGCTCGAATGGGTGGAACGAGTACAAACGTTGTGACGAGTGTTCAAGGTAATCTTGGATTGACGGTAGACATAGTTGATGGCTTGAAATTCCGTGGTATTGCTGCTTCTTCATTCAGCCTTTCTGATAATCCTGTACATAGTATGTCAATGCCATTCTATGGTATCAATGCGGGTGGTGAATCGTTGGTAAAAACCACACAAAGCTATATCTCAGAGTACGATATCAAGTATTTTGAGACGAACCTACAGGCTTATCTCGATTATAACAAGACCTTCGGGAAGCACAGCATTAGTGGCTTACTGGGTTTATCTCAGATCTATCAGCAAACACGTTACCTCTATGCGATGCGCAAGAACTTACCCAATAGCCTCAGCCAGTTGAGTGCTGGTGAAGTAAAAGGGCAGAGTACAAATGGCAATGAGGTAGAGTATGCATTGCGTTCAGCCTTTGGCCGCTTGAATTATGTATATGCTGATAAGTATCTCTTCGAGGCTAACTTGCGTTATGATGGTACTTCACGCTTCCCAAAGAATAAGCGATTCGGTGCATTCCCGTCCTTCTCTTTAGGTTGGAGAGTATCTGAAGAAGCCTTCATGCAGTCTACTCACTCGTGGCTTAACAACTTGAAGTTGCGCCTGTCATGGGGATTGCTTGGCAATCAAGAGACCGTTAACTCTGATGGTTCCGTCAACTATTATCCTTACCAGAACACTTACAGTTACGGTTACGATTACAGTTACAACGACCAGTTGCAGTCGGGTATCTCCATCTCATCACGTATGGCAAACCCTAATATCACATGGGAGAAGACAGCGCAGTGGAACTTTGGTATTGACGCAACTCTCTTTAGTAACCGCCTGAACTTCACGTTGGATGTGTTCCGTAAGGATACGCGCGATATCCTTTTGCAGCTCCCTGTTCCTGGTATCTTGGGTGTTGACCCTCCTATGCAGAATGCTGGTAAGGTGCGTAACACAGGTTTCGAACTTCAAACGAGTTACAACAATCATGTCGGTGACTTCGTCTATTCTATAACAGGAAACTTCAGTTATGTACATAATAAGATAGTCGACCTCAGTGGAGGTGATGTCCCCGGTCAGTCGGTAGGTGACCCACTTTGGGCGTATTATGGCTATGTGTGCGATGGAATATTCCGTTCACAACAGGAGATAACCAATCATGTTAGGCAGTCGATGGGCGATCCCGTACCAGGTGACTTGAAGTATCGTAATCTCAATGATGACGATAAGGTGGATAGTAACGATCGTAAGATTCTAGGTTCATACTTCCCTAAGATCAACTATGGCATTAATATCAACTTGCAGTATAAGGGCTTCGATCTCAGTGCAGTGCTACAAGGTGCAGCCGACGTGAAAGGCTTACCAGTGCCCGAGATACGCTATGCCTTCTATAATGGTGGTAAGGTGACAAACAAGTACCTCGATAGTTGGACAGAGGATAACCCTAACGCTTCGATGCCACGACTATCTATGACTGACAAGAAGAACAGGCTTATTTCGAGCTTCTGGGTACAGGATGCTTCTTACTTGAAGATGCGCAATATCCAACTCGGATATACGCTCCCTGCAAAGCTAATGAGCAAGTATGGAGTTAATAGGATGCGTATTTATGGTAGCATTGATAACCTCTTTACCATCTCTAGCTTCGATAGTGTAGACCCAGAATTAGTTTCTGGTAACTACTACCCATTGACGCGTAATTATACTATAGGGCTTAACATAACATTCTAAAAGATTACAATCATGAGAACAAAATATAGTATTGCTGCTTGCTTGTTTGCATTTGCTTTCCTTACTTCTTGTAATGATAGTTTCTTGCAGCGTGACCCTAAAGATGAGTATTCTGACGTATCTTTCTGGAAGACTCCAGCGGAGGCAGAGAAATACGTGACTGGTATAAATCTATATCTGGTAGCCCCCGAGAACCACACCATTATGACGGATTGTTACACTGATAATGCCGTCCCTGTGCACGTGGGAGCAGAGCAAGGATCGCTGTCAGCTGGTACGGCGGTGTCAACGAATAGGCATTTCCAACAGGTTTGGGATGCTGCCTATGAGGGTATCCGACGTTGTCTGGTGTTCTATCAACATATAGATAATGTGCCCATGGCGGCTGCTGATAAGGCAAGACTTACGGGGGAAGTGCAGTTCCTAGAAGCCTTCTTCTATTCAACATTGATGAAGTTTATGGGAGGGGTGCCTATCCTTGATCACCCGCTTGCATTGAGAGAACCAATGCCAGAGCGTGCTACGGAAGAAGCTACTTATAATTACATTGTAAGTCTACTTGACAAGGCTGCACCAGCATTGCCTGATATCCGTCAGAGTAGCGATCACGGCAAACCTAGTGCGGGTGCCTGCTATGCGCTCAAAGCACGATTGGCGCTCTATGCCCATAAGTATGACGTGGCTGAGCAAGCCGCTAAAAAGGTGATGGACATGGGAGTATATGGCTTATATAACAATTATGCCAACCTCTTCCAGCCTGTTGCTGAGGACTGTAACGAGATTATATTCGACCGAGAATACCTGTCGAATCCTAAGAACTCCAGAGAGGGAAGCATGATAGGACTATTCTTTGCACCTATTGTAATGGGTGGTTGGGAAGCCTTGTCGCCAACGCAAGACTTAGTGGATGCCTATCCTTGCACTGATGGAAAGTCCATCCAAGATTCGCCACTCTATGACCCTAATCATCCGTTCGAACACAGAGATCCCCGCTTAGCAGCCTCTATCCTATGGAATGGTTCGATGATTGCAGGTCATGAGTACACGACGAACAGTATTGGTGATGGCAACCACACACGCACGGGCTATTGCATGCGCAAATATATGAATCCAGAGAACGATGGTATCAATAATTACGACTGGACAAACTTCATTTATATCCGCTATGCAGAGGTGCTACTCACTTATGCTGAGGCGCGTAACGAGCAGCTTGCCTCGCCTGATAACCAGGTCTATGATGCGGTGAATGCTATTCGTCAACGCCCTAGCGTGAATCTCCCAGCATTAGCTTCTGGTATGACAAAGGATGAGATGCGTGCGGCAATTAGGCTTGAGCGTCGCCTAGAGTTTGCCTTTGAAGGCATACACTTGTTCGATACACGTAGCTATAAGACGACAGAGGCTGACGTGAAGAAACCCGTTTATGGTATGCGCCCTGACGGCACGAAGTTCCTTGTAGAACAGCGTAAGTTCAATCCTAATCGCGATTACCTGTGGGCTATCCCATTGACTGAAGTCGATCTTTCAAAGGGAGTTCTAAAGCAGAATCCTAATTGGGATTAAGTCCCCTGATACCTCATAGAGAAAGCCGTGCTACGAGTAATGAATCGTAACACGGCTTTCTCGCATTATAGCTGTTTATGATCTACTAAAATCGATACATACGAGTAAGCGTTCTGACACGTATGTGTTAACGCCACTGACACATACGTGTTATTGCGCTGAATCGTATGTGTCATTGTGCTGACACGTATGTATTAAAAAACATGGATCCCATGTGTCTGTATTTGAACTTATTAGTTTCAAGATAATTCTCACTTATTCTCAAGGTGGAATCTCACTTATTCCATGGAAAGAGGGTAGAGGAAGTTAGCTGATAATCATTGCTAAGAGTAAGTCTTTTTCGTGGCTTATATTAGCGTAGCATGTACCGTTGTCACATTGCTCTTCACGTCTTATTGAGTTCTTCAGATGAGGATTAAGCATTTATAGTAGTCTTATCTGCACATTTTCTGCAACCCCTCATCCATTCTTCCGATTCTCCTTATTAGGCAACCCTAGCTTCCGTTATTAGTCGTCTTAGTTCTTCTTATTTGCTTTTCTAGCTCTCCTTATTCGCTATACTATAACGAAAAACGGAAGACCTTATATAAGGTCTTCCGTTTTTAAGGGTGGAGGGTGGGACTCGAACCCACGACATTCAGAACCACAATCTGACGCTCTAACCAACTGAACTACATCCACCGTGTTGGCTATTTCTTTTTAGCGTGTGCAAAAGTACGGCTTTTATTTGAACTGACCAAATATTTCCCGTACTTTTTTAATATAATTCCTTACTTAGCAGGTGCAGCTGGAGCCTGTGGAGCGTTGCCCTGCGCACCTTGTGCTGGGGTAGCTTGCTTTTGCTGACTTGCACCAAAGTTAGGTAAGTTGTTAGGATTTGTTGCGCTATTGCCCGTTGCAGCTTTCTCTATAACGCTCTCATCTGTGTTTGCTGTTGGAGCAACATATGCGCTTGCAATACTGATAACAACCATTGCAATAGCCAAACCCCATGTAGCTTTCTCTACGAAGTCAGTAGTCTTGCGAACTCCCATGATGGCATTAGATGAAGAGAAGTTAGACGATAAACCACCTCCCTTTGACTCCTGAATCAAGACAACTCCTATCATCAAGAGCGCAGCAATCACAATAAGGATTACGAATAACGTGTACATTTTCTTGTCTTATTTAATATTGTTATTTATTATCAATTTCTCTAAGAAACGTATTTGATCTGCAAAGTAACGATTTTTTTTCGGATATACCAAATTTAATCGCTTAATAATTTCCAGTGCCTTGGAATATCTACCCTGTTTGATGTATATACGTGCCAAAGTCTCGGTGAAGTAACCAGTATCCTCTGTTTCAGCCGCTTCATCATCATTGTTATCCTCGGGTTCGTATTCTGTTTCCTCTTGTAGGGTAATTTTACCACCCTCGTTATTGATGAAGTCATCAATTAGTTCTTGTCCTTTCAGCTGCGGCGTTCTATCTTGCTTCTGCTCGCTCTCGCTTTCAAGTAAGTAAGCTACGTAATCAACAGTAGCATCAGCGGGTGTCGGTTTCCTATGAGGGGTTGTTGCCTCTTCGCCATTATCTTCTGGAATTTGATCAAGGAAGGAGTCAATGAGCGAGCGAGTACGATCTTCTTCAGCTTGTTGTGTAGGTTGCTTGTCGTCAGAAATAGTTTTCTGATTAGTTTCTGCCTGCTTCTCTTGCGTTGCCAGTTGATAGTGGATACCCTCAACAAGGTTAAAGAGTATGCGACAATCAGAGATATAGACAGCTGCCCGGCGCAATTCATCATCAAACGTAGGGTCATGCATTAAGAAGAGATTCTGCAACAGAAGGATGCGTGCTGGCTGATAGTAAGGATATAGCGCAAGCAGACTCCTAAGGTTGTATAAGGTCTCCTTGTTCAGTTTCTCTGGATGTTTAATGAGGTTGGCAATATCCATTGGTTGATGTGTGATAGACGATGATTATTAGTGAATAGCGTTCTTTCAGATTACCAGTTAGCTACTGTTGCGTTGAAAATCTGGTCAGTTAAATCCTTTATCATATCCGTAACCAGCTTCTCTTGTACGGAGTTTAGACTTTGCGTAGTAGAGTAACTAGACGTTGCAGTAAACTGGCGTTCGAAGTCTTCCTTATGGTTTGTATTATTCGTAAAGCGCACATTCACCGTTATCGAAAGTTCCGTCTGAGCTGAGTAACCCTCGCTAGACACACTCTTATTGCGTTGTTGGTACTGCGTTATCTCGCCTTCTATCTTCATATCACCATTCCGCTTTACTTGTTGCAAACGCGTATGGTTAGCAAAGACATCCTTCAGTTGATTGTTGAACATTGGTCCCATTGGTCCCCATACGTAAGCAGATCTGATAGGGAAGTCAGCTATCTGTATCGTGTGCACTTTGTCATAATTGATACTTGCACCATTAAACTTATAGGAAACACTGCATGCCGCCAATAGAAGTATGCAAATAATAGCGAATCCCCATTTGGCTGGGCGCATTGACTTAAATATCTTTCTATTATTCATCTTATGTTAGAATCGCTCTGTGAGGTTCTTATTCTATAGAATCTTTATCCAATCCATACTGTTTGATACGGCGATAGAGTGTGCGGTCACTGATACCGAGCTCTTGTGCAGCCTTCTTCCTGTTACCATGATTGCGCTCTAGAGCTTTCTCCACTAATTGCTTTCCAATATCGTTAAGATTGAGCGTCTCTGGCTCTGATATTTCCTCCGCTACCGCATCCTCAACTTGTTGTAACGGGGTCTGAATAGGCTGTTTGTCAGGAGCAGTAGGTAGATTCGGTGTTGCTATAGGAGCTGGTTGGAAGCTACTTGCACCATTGAGTTGTCTACTCTCTTCTAACTGCTTCCTAACATTGTTAAGGTCACGACGCAAGTCACTCACGTTGCCCCTTAACTCGTATAGAATCTTATACAATATCTCTCGTTCGCTCTCATAACTCGGCGAGCCGTTGCCGTTTGGAATAGTTGCCAACTGCGTACTATCCTGATCGCGGGGTATGAAGTGGAGCAAGGTCTCTGCATCAATCTCCCGCTTCTCGCTCAGCACAGACATCTGTTCCGTAATGTTCTTCAATTGTCGAACATTACCCGGCCACTTGTATTGCAGCATTATTTGGCGTGCTTCCTCAGTCAGAGTAATCTTCGGAATACGATACTTCTCCGCCATTTGCATAGCGAACAGACGGAAGAGCAAGATAATATCTTCCCCACGTTCTCTAAGTGGTGGCATCTGAATAGGAATCGTATTTAAGCGGTAAAACAAGTCCTCTCTGAACTTACCTTCGCTGATAGCCTTACGCATGTTGACATTCGTTGCGGCAACAATGCGCACGTCTGTCTTACGAATCTCCTGACCGCCCACACGTATATATTCTCCCGTCTCCAGCACACGCAACAGTCGTGCTTGTGTTGCGATAGGCAATTCGCCCACCTCATCGAGGAAGATAGTACCCTTATTAGCTATACCGAAATATCCCTCGCTCTCACCGATAGCACCCGTAAAAGAGCCTTTCTCGTGACCAAAAAGTTCGCTATCGATAGTTCCTTCAGGGATAGAACCACAGTTAATTGCGAAGTATTTCTCCCTTCTACGTGGTGAGTTATCGTGGATTACACGTGGGATAATCTCCTTACCGACACCACTCTCACCGATAATTAATACTGACAAATCCGTAGGCGCAACTTGAAGTGCTACGTCTAAGGCGTGATTCAGCCCATCGCTGTTACCTACGATGTTATATCTCTGCTTGGTTTGTTGTAATTCTCTTGTATTCATTCGACTGACAAAATTACCTATTTAATTTGAATAAGCTGCAATATTGGCAGACTTTAACAACTCCTTTCAGCTGGCTTTTAGGCTTTACTAACTTGTATGAGGCACTCAATATAAGGATGAACGCCTGATAGATAGTTGCATTACTACGGTATTCTAAGTTAGAGTACCGTCTTTGCCAAATCAAATAACAAACGGGTAGTAAAGGAGCATGTCAATAAGCATAAATTTGAATGCCTCACTGAGGGGTATTCAAGTTTATCAAACAAGCGAAACCGCAAGCTCTGCATATCCCATAAAAGCTTTAGGGCTTGAACCTATCTTTATTTAATATGCAGGAAACGCAGATAAGGCTTAATGGATGATAAATTTTGATACTTTCATTTTTTAATTCTAAAATATATTTCAAGCAATAGTACTTGCAGAACTATATTCATTATCACCATAGGAATTATTTGCTTTGGAAAAGTGGATTCTGATAGAAAGAAAGGATAGTCTGTATTGATGATAACTAAAGGGAATCCACAGATGTATTTCAATATTCCAAACTGAAGATTTGCTACCATAGGTAAGGGTTCATCGGTCATGTGTAAAGCAATGAATAAGATTATCATAAAGAAATCTATTAGCAAAATAACAAAAAAAGATATAATGATTCTTCTCATCTTTTATCAATCAATTTTACTTAATAAACTCATCATTATCTGTTACGTTGGCGTGGTCGTTTGTGAAGTAAGACGTACTGCCGAGGTGGTCACTATGATAGAAGAAGGTTTCTTCTTTTGTAGTGTCGTTTGGAATATAGCCATAACCAGCCTGCGGATCATCAGGGTTGCTCGGGTCATTCCAGGAGACAGGAGGACCGGGGTTAGTGCCTGGTGTCGTGTTAGGATGTGGAGTCTGAATCCAACCCTGTGGCACATCATGGTTGCCGAGTTCTGTGAGGACGGCATTATAACCAACACCCGTGTTCTCCGGATCACCATACGCACCCTTCTCTGTTGGTACACCAGGGGCTACACCCACCTTCTTATAATACGCCTCTTTCTGTGTCTGTATCTGATTCATGCGTTCAGCATAATCCTGCTGACCAGCCGTTACGTATGAGCCGTTACGCCCATAGACATTATTGAACAGACCCGTTCCTATCCTTGAAGCAACTCGTTTGTCACCAAGGAAGTAATGCTTTGTAAAGCGATTCTTGTTTACAGAGAGGATACTTGCAGGATAAAGCGTGAAGTTGTCCGTCTCGTGGAAAGTAATACCCTGTGGTGCACCATTGATATACACACCTTCCATTGTGCCTGCCACTTTCATCACACGTTCGCCTGCTGCATTGTAGGTATAGCGGTTGATGCCGTTGTTGTCTTTCAACACCATCAGGCGGTTCTCCTCATCCCAGTATAGCATATGATCATAAGATAAATATCTTTCTAATAGATTACATGCTATATTTATTTTTTAATTTATCGATTAAATTCCGATGAAAATTCTTAAGTAAAAAGTTTTTATATCTTATATTTTTTACCTTCTTTTTATCATTACATAAAGTAATTAATGTAATGTGCGTTATTTTAATTTTTGAATTAAAAAATCCAATATAGATGTGATACTCAAAAGTACAACTCTGCCCTTTTTCAAACCACAATTCAAATCCATTCCCATTTTCTTTAAGACTTTCGTTCCCATCAATATAACCATAAACGTCATTAGATATAACATTATCAAATCTATAAAAGTGAGAATCACGCTTAATCAAAAGAATCCTATTTTCCCCTTTATCAACGTATTTTTCACAACCGTCAGCTGTCATACTATAAGGGCTAAATATAGCTATTTGGGTATTCTGTCCATTTAAGGTAAGGCTATCAACAATAACATACTCTTGTGGAATTAAATATCCTTGCCATTTTCTTTGAACTTTCCCATTTATACTAGGAGCTGAAAAAATAAGAATGAATAAAATAAGAATAAACTTTTTCATATAAAATTATTTTTTACGCCAGAATATAGTTCTACCAAATGTACCTGTCGCTATTAGAGAGAATTTTGCTGTACTTTTGCCATCATGAATAAAAATTCCATTCCTCTCAAAAACGGGTGACACCCGCATCTTTGATTTTATCCTCTGTAAATAGCTTTCATTTCAATAAACATAATCTTTTCTGATATTATCTGGTATTGTTATTTTATTATACTGTCTAAATTTTGGATGGCTAAGCCCTTTAGCTGCAAAATCTGTTCCGTCCCACAACGTTGCACCATGAGTTGGATCAATATCTGATTGTAATGCATCTATTATACCTGCTCTTGCAGTAGTTCTTGTAGAACTTGTAAGATAATCTTTATCATAAGCAACTCTTGCTGATGCAGGAGTAGTCGAATAATTTTGATCATTCAGTTGTTCATATAAAGAATGGTTCTTTACTCTAGGCCTCCCTTTTACTCTTACATGTGCGTAATTCACATCTTTATCATCAACTGCATTATTAGCTGCATGTGCAATCCACAAGCTTTCATTTGGGGCATCACTCGATTCTACATCTACAATATGAATTGTCTTCATCCCAGTACAGTTCTCTCGTCTCATTCGTCGAGTCATTCACCACTCGGATAGGTGTATCTTTAATCACTTTACTTTTTAAAGTTCAAAATTTCTTTAGTACAAACCATATATGTAGAATCATTTTTTAAGATTATATAATAGTTTAACTTTTCATTTTCTTTTTGATTCTTTTTAAAAATCACAGAATATTTACCATTTAGAATACTTTTAGATACTTCTATCTGAATGGAATCTGGATTAACACTAATTATTTTCCAGATTCCTTTAGCCTCTTTTTCTAGTCTATCTAATTCTTTATAATTTCCTTTTACATCATCATTGGCTGTTACTATAACAGGAAGACTAATCTTTTGTTTAGTAATGAAAATATTGTTTTCTAAAGGATGAAAATCCGTTTGACGACAGAAATACGATTTGCTAAAATCTATATTACATACACCTTGCATATTATCATACAGAGGAGTATGCTTTTTGATCATAGTAAAAATACAAAAGATTGCTATTATAACAATCACTGTTAAGAAAGCACGCTTTTTACCTTTTAATAAAAGGTTTGTAAGTCTTATTTGTCCTATCATATCTCCCAGATTTTGATAAAATATTTTGTCCTATTTTGTCAATGTTTTTATCTTTTGTTGTATTTTCTCCTTGAAAAACATAATTTAGAATTGCGCCCATCTTATTAGTGTCCTTTCTGTAATTATCGGGAATTGAATTCATTTGGCTATTTACCGCTCTTATTGCTTTTCTGAAAGAGGCCATTTGATCGTCAAATGCATTACTATCCCAAAAGGTCGAAAGTGTCATATATGTATCTACCGCATAATTTGCAAAGTCTAGTATGGCAATCGCTCCAACAGCCTTAGCTGATCCTCTTACAGGCATAGGGTCAAAACTATGGAATCTTCTATCTTCTTGGCCAGTAGATTTCGCAATTGGTCTCCTGATTCTTACATTCCCATCTTTTGGGTCTATACCAGCTGGTTTACGCCCTATGGTGAAACTTTTATGTGCATAATTGTCAACAGAAATTTTTCCGATTTCTGTGTTTATACCAATTTCTCCTGGTCTCCAATTAGCAGGATTATTATTAGCTCTTTTGAAATTGGATTGCATAGTTTTGCTAAAATTTTCTATTCTTATTCCAAACACCCCATTACCACGGTATTCAATGAGTGATCCTCGTTCCCATGGCCAGGACCAATTACCATTCGGATCTATTAATCTCACAGGATTATCCAAGGTATATACATATCCACCTGTGGCGACATATTTCTCTGCTAGCGGATCCAGCCCATACCACAGACTGGTAACAGGGTTCATGTACCTTGCACCGTAATAGTACAGGCCAGTCTCATCATCGAACTGTTTGCCGTTGAACTTATATGGTAGGTCTTCGGAGCTGCTATGCTCGTCAACCAACAGCTCACCATAAGGTAGGTAAGCATCATACTGGGTGATGTTGGCATGGTCGTCTGTGATGTAAGACGTGCTGCCGAGGTGATCACTGTGATAGAAGAAGGTTTCCT
>ERZ772974.262-NODE-262-length-41298-cov-9.427685_pt1 | contig 41298 bp, 34 predicted proteins | sample MGYA00580671_ERZ772974 | MGnify/ENA primary metagenome ERZ772974 (study PRJEB29015, sample SAMEA2738065) | human oral metagenome | biome: human oral; feature: human-associated habitat; material: saliva | place: China | collected 2218 ... | reverse complement strand
CTTATCAAGAAAATACCCGTGATGAATATGAATATCATGGCGCCAAGCTCTCCATTGATCACTGGCCAAAGCTCGGCTACTTACTAGAAATAGAGGTTGAAAAAGAAGAGGATATTTATGAGGTCACTAGTAAGCTCGGCTTTAAACCACAGGATGTCATCTCAACCGACTTTGCTAGCCTTTATCGGAATATCGGCATTGATGTCAATAAATGTGAAATTATGAAATTTTAGTCATTTCGACAATCTATTATTGACTCTTGCATCGTTCAGAATCTTTTACTGTAACTCTCTTATGCTATACTAATCCCATGAATAATTTACACTATGACGGTCCAATTACTCTCGTTGTGCTTGATGGCGTCGGCCTCAGGGATGATGAATATGGTAACGCCGTTTTACAATCACATTCCGAATTTATTGATCAACTTTTTGAAAAATATCCATGGGTTTCACTCGAGGCCTCGGGGGAAGCAGTAGGTATTTTAAAGGGGCAGATGGGTAACTCTGAAGTTGGACATAATGCTCTCGGTGCTGGGCAAATCATCAAACAGGGCATCGCTAAAATCGAAGACGACTTTAAGACTGGCGCGATCTGGCAAACTGAGGCTTGGCGCGGTGCCATCGAAAATGTCAAAAATCATAACTCCACCTTACATTTTTCTGGTATTTTCTCTGATGGTGGCGTACATAGTTCTCTTGATCAGCTACTTAAAATGCTCGAACAGGCCAAGAATGAGGGAATTACAAAAATCCGTATTCACCTTATCTTAGATGGTCGCGACGTCCCACCTCAATCTGCCGACACTTTTGTCAAGCTTCTCGAAGATAAAATTGATGAGCTCAAAAAACAGGCAGAATTTCCGCTTGATTATCGTATCGCTTGTGGCGGCGGCCGCATGCTCTTTCTTGCCGATCGCTACGAAGCTGATTGGAGTATTGTCAAAACTGGCTGGAATGCCATGGTTTATGGCAAGGCCGATCAATATTTCACTTCTGCCATGCAGGCTATTGAAGAAAATCGAAAGCACAACCCAGGTTTGCAAGATCAATATTTCCCAAGTTTTGTGATCACTGAGCCAGGTGCTGATGGTCAGGCTGACCCAACTCGTCCGGTTGGTCTTGTTCAAGATGGCGATAGTTTTATCTTCTACAGCTTCCGTGCTGATCGCGCCATCGAAACCGCCAAAGCTTTCACCGAGCAGGATTTTCATGGCTTCGATCGTGGCACCGAAAATAATCGTCCACTCAATGTCTTTTTTGCCGGTATGACCGAATATGATTCTGATCTTCATATTCCAGAACACTGTCTCGTCGCCCCAATCACTATCAAAAATCCACTCAATCAACTTCTATCAGCGCATCACATCAACCAACTTGCGGTCGCCGAAACTGTAAAGTTTGGTCACATTACCTACTATTTCAATGGTAATAGTTATGACAAGGCGGAAGGTGAGGATTTTGTCGAAATCAAATCTGATACTCAGCCATTTAATGAGCGTCCATGGATGAAGGCTGCGGAAATCACTGACGCTGTTCTTGAAAAGATGTCCGAAATGAACGAGGCTGGCAAGCCAAAGTATCAATTTATCCGCATAAATTATGCAGGTGGTGATATGGTCGGTCACTTTGGTGAGCTTGAACCAACCATCACTGCTATGGAGGCCATTGATATTCAGCTGGCGCGCCTAGCCAAGAAGATCGACGAGCTTGGTGGTATGATGATTATCACAGCAGATCATGGTAACGCCGAAGAGGTGTCAGATCCGGTTACTAAGAAGCCAAAAACTTCTCACACCACCAACCCTGTTCCATGTTGGTTCTATGACAATACAAAAAACGCCGCACTCTACCAGCCAAAACAGCTAGAGGACGCCGGCCTTTCCAATGTCGCTCCAACTATCGCTAAACTATTCGGTATTTCAGATCTTTCAGAATCCTGGCGTCAACCACTAATTTAGTAAAAACCAGAGATGTTTCTTCAAAAAACGTCTAGAAAAATATACCACCTGTGATATAATCTGTGTAGAAAAATGACAATTTTTTGGTGGGAAATAAAGGAGCTATTATGCAAAAGATTACGAAAGCAATCATTCCAGTAGCTGGTTGGGGCACTCGTCGCCTTCCAATTACGAAAATTATTGAAAAATCAATGCTTCCTGTCGGCAACCGTCCGCTTGTTGATTATTCGGTACAAGAGTTAATTAAGGCCGGTATCACCGACATCTATATGGTCATTAGCAATGTCGAGCCTTGCCAAGTACAGGAGTTCTATCGTGATAATCATGCTCTTAATGACTATCTAGTTGAGCGCGGTAAAGCTGATCGTCTCGCTCTCGCCAAAACTTTGCCAGATCACGTCAAAATTCATTACACCACTCAGGACCCAGCCGGTCGTTATGGTACCGCAGTACCAATCGCTCTTGTGGTCGAAGAATATAAAATTGACGAACCAGTCTTAGTCTTTATGGGCGATGATTTTGTCTGGAATCCAGATGGCGAATCCGCCGCAGAATCTCTAATCCACTCTCTACAAAATGCCGACGAATCTGCGATCTTGGGCGTAGAAATTCCAAAGGAAAAAGTCGATAAGTACGGTGTTCTCAATATCAAAGATGGCAAATTAACCGGCGTAGTTGAAAAACCAAGCGTGGAAGAAGCTCCATCCAACATGATTAATGTTAGTAAATACATTATGTCAAAAGACCTACTCCGTCGCATTGTTAATTACGTTAAGTCCCACGACTTCGGTCCACTTGATCAAGAATATCTCGTCACTGACCCAATCGATGAATACATCAACGAGGGTGGCGTGATGCGTGTCGCTCCAACTACCGGTGAATATCTGGATGGTGGATCCGTTGAAGGTTGGGTGCACGCCAATAACGTCGTCACAAGCTACAAAAAAGCTAAATAATCTAGGGCAAACCACACTTTTTGTTAGTAAGTTTTGTTATTAAGGTATTTCGTTTGGATATATCACCAGATGAATAAAAAATAAGGAGGATTATGGCAAAAACACGCACCTATCAGGAGGAAATTGGCTCCGTTGTTGCGACAATGCGCAAAGAAAAAGGACTCACTCAGGCTCAGCTTGCAAATATGCTTGGCACTTCACAGTCCGCGATTCATCGTATTGAGAAAGGCGATCAAAACACTTCGCTCGAAATGATCAAGAAAGTCTCTACCGCGCTGGGTGGCCAAATCCTCTCTATTAATGACTCCTCCTCACAGTCTTTTCGTGTCAATGGCGGCCGCACGTTAAGTGGCACTATCACTATCAATACCTCAAAAAACGCCGCTGTTGGTCTGCTTTGTGCTAGTCTCTTAAACCGCGGTCGCACCGTCTTGCATCATGTAGCACGTATTGAAGAAGTCTTCCGCATTATTGAAGTTCTAGAATCGATTGGTGTTAAATGCCGTTGGTTTAATCGCCGTAAAGATCTTGAAATTATCACACCACGCGAATTAAAAATGGATGAACTTGACCTTGAGGCTGCCAGAAAAACTCGCTCCATCATCATGTTCCTCGGTCCGCTCCTTCATCGCTATGAGAATTTCAAACTTCCATATGCTGGCGGTTGCTCTCTCGGTACCCGCACGGTTGATCCACATCTCAAAGCTCTCTCCGCCTTTGGGCTGGAAGTCGATGCTAAATGTAATGCTGGATTTTATGAAGCTAGCGTTAATCAGGCCGAGCTAAACAGTCAAGAAAACAAGCGTATTGTTCTAATCGAACGCGGAGACACCGTAACTGAAAACGTCTTAATGGCTGCTGCTCTCTTCCCAGGCAAGACCACCATCATTGGCGCCTCACCAAACTACATGGTCCAGGATGTTTGCTTCTTCCTACAAAAACTTGGCGTCAAAATCAACGGCATCGGCTCCACTACTCTTGAGATTGAAGGTCTTGAGAAGATTGACGAAGATGTTGAATATTACCCAAGTGAAGACCCAATCGAGGCAATGTCATTTATTGCGGCCGCTCTCGTCACCAAATCCGAAATCACCATTAGTCGTGCCCCTATCGAATTCCTTGAAATTGAACTCGAAGTGCTTCATTCTATGCACGCCAAAATTGACCGCTCTGAAGAGTATAAATCCTATAACGGCGAAACTAGGTTAGTTGACCTCACGATCCATCGCGCCGACCTTGTCGCGCCAACTGATAAAATTCACCCGATGCCTTTCCCAGGCCTCAATATCGACAACCTTCCATTCTTCAGCGTGATCGCTGCCACCGCAACTGGCCGCACCTTGATTCACGACTGGGTGTTCGAAAATCGAGCAATCTACTCAACTTATCTCTCAAACCTCAATGCGAAAATTGAGCTACTTGATGCTCATCGAGTTTACGTTGAGGGGCCAACCAACTGGCACTCTGCCGAACTCGTTGCGCCTCCAGCTTTGCGTCCTGCCGTGGTCGTACTAATCGCCATGCTAGCCGCCCCTGGTGTTTCTATCCTACGCAACGTCTACTCCATTAATCGTGGTTATCAGAATTTTGCCAAGCGCCTCAACCATCTCGGTGCCGACATTCGTCCGCTCTCAGGTATCTAACTACTTATGCTATAATCAGCATATGCTACAGTTTCTAAAAACCAAGAATTTTGACGAAGTCGTCTCTGATATCAAAATTTCTAAAGTTGTTTTTACCTGTATTATGCTGATTATGGCAATTTTTGCTGGCATCTCTTGTCAAATTAATCAGACCGAGCAGAACGCTGCCTATGTCAAAAAATATCTAGCTAGTAAAAAAGGTTATTATAGTAACTTAGTCTCAAATATGCGTCGCGCCGCCACTGAAAAATACTATGGCGGCTCCAGTAAAGCTGAAGACTTTTCAGAATCTTTCAAAAGCTCTTTTCAATCTATCCTGAGCCAGAATCCCAGACACAACCTAAAAGAAGGTGTTGTTTTTATGCAGCTCAAATATCTCAATGATTATTTTTCAGAAATTCTCGATCAGACCATTAGTCAAGAAACCACCGAAAGCCAACTCAATCGATTCCTTGATCTCAGATTTGCCGCTGAGTCTAACCTCGAGGCTAAATCTAGAACCGACTCTAGCTCTAGTCTCGACTCTGGGTCTAATCTTAACTCTAGCGCTAACCCCAACTCTGGCTCTAACTATAACTCTAGCGCTAACCTCGACTCTAATCTTGAAACGCAAGCTGCATTTGCAAGTTCCAAAACTCAGATCTTAAACACCGCAGCAGCCAAAATCGATCAGCTCATGATAGCCGAACGCCTCACTATCGACCCCGCCATTCTTGAAGCTTTTCTCACTCCACTTGTCGACGTTTATTATAACCAGCTTATTACGATCAGTTTTTCAAAAGCCAGTGGTCGCCAAAATAATCCGATCATACGTTTTCTGATCATTAATCTGCCGATTCTCATCCTTCTCGTCATGCTTATTTTTGGTTATTTTTTCTATACCAGTATCGGCGGTCGTCTCGCGATTTTCTGTCTCGTCCTCTCCCTCTTTTTTGTCGCCTTCAATCTTCAGGCGCCCGCCTCAAATCACAACATCGATCTCACCTACAACCAGCTCAGTCTCTTCGCGGATTAGTGCTATAATTGACACATGGAAATTTTTACGGAGGGACTCAACCCTGCTCAAAAAGAAGCAGTGGAAACATTGGCTGGACCAGTTCTGATTTTAGCTGGGGCTGGCTCTGGTAAAACCAAAACTTTAACTCATCGCATCGCTAATCTTATCGCTCATGGAATTCCTGGCGACCGGATGCTGGCTGTGACCTTTACTAATAAGGCAGCAAAAGAAATGCGCGATCGTCTTTGGCGTTTATTGCAGCAGGCTCGCTCCGACGCTCGTCTTACCCCGAGTTTTAAGGATGATGTTTTCGCCGATAATGCCGCCATGCTTGCTACTGACGGCACACCAGGTCGCGACATCGATAGTGATGGCTTCACTAATCCTCCTCGTAATTTTATGCCTTACATGGGTACCTTCCACGGCATTTGTGTGCGGATCTTACGCATCGAATATCAGGCCGCTGGGCTTGATCGTAATTTTGTGATTTATGATACTGATGATCAAATTTCTCTAATCAAACAAGCCATGAAGGACTTGAAGATTGACGACAAAACTCTTCGTCCAAAATCAGTGCAAAGTACGATTTCTCATTGTAAAAACACCGGTCAAACTCCAGAGGAATATGAGGAAGAAGCTTATTATCCAAATCAGGTGAAAACTGCCAAAATTTTTGCTCGTTACGAAAAGCTCAAGCGGGAATCTTTCGCCCTCGATTTTGATGATCTCCTACTTGAGGTGACCAAACTATTTGAAAATAATAAGATAATTCGCGAGAAATGGCAGAATCGTTTTGAACATATTTTGATTGATGAGTATCAGGACACTAACCATATCCAGTATCGCCTAGTTAAGGCTCTAGTTAATCAAGACCGCAATATCTGTGTAGTTGGCGACGACTGGCAGTCGATCTATTCATGGCGTGGTGCCGACTTTACGAACATTTTAAACTTTGAACGCGACTTTCCTGGCGCCAAAACCATTAAGCTGGAACAGAATTATCGAAGCACCGGCAACATCCTGACCGCCAGCCAAAAAATCATTAATCAAAACAAAACTCGCACCGATAAGGAATTATTCACCACCTCTGGTGAAGGTGAGCCAATCGAAATCCAGTCGTTAATGGATGAAACCGCCGAGGCTAGTTTTGTCGCTATGAAAATCATCAATCTCCTAGCCAACTCAAAGGCCGTCATACAAAACGGTGAGCTGGTTAAGGATTTTACGAGCTACTCGGATTTTGCTGTCCTCTATCGTACTAACGCACAGTCATATGCTATTGAAAAGGCATTTATCTCTCACCAAATCCCATATAAAATCATCGGCGGCGTACGCTTCTATGATCGCAAAGAGGTCAAGGACGTCCTCGCCATTCTCAAACTAATTGTTAATTTTCATGACCGCATCAGCCTGGATCGGATCTGTCGCAATGTGCTTTCTGGTATTGGTCCAGCCAGCCTCGAAAAAGTGCATACCTTCCTTAATCAGTCTGAAAATTATGACGCCACGGCGCAGGGAAGACAGAACGCGCTCCTGGACGCTGGACTACTCGACGCGCTTTCTGGTAAGGCCAAGAATAATTTTGCTAGATTGCAGAATTTCTTACGTGATCTCGATATGACTTTAAAGCCTGCCGAAATCATCGAAAAAGTAATTCATTATTTTGGACTAGCTGAGTTGGTTCAGGATGGTACACCTAGTGGTGATGAGCGCGCGGAGAACCTGAATACTATGATCGGCAATGCTGCTGAGTTCGAATCTCTTGATGATTTTCTCGCTGAGGCCACCTTAATGTCTTCTGCTGATGAACAAACTTCAACCAACTTCGTCACTCTTATGACCATCCACGCTGCTAAAGGTCTAGAGTTTCCAGCTGTCTTCCTCGTGGGGCTTGAAGAAGGTCTTTTCCCAAGTTCTCGCTCCGATGATGAAGACTCAATCGAGGAGGAGCGCCGTCTCGCCTATGTTGGTATGACCAGGGCTAGAAAACTCCTCATTCTTACTTATGCCGGCTCACGTTTTTCAAACGGTCAAAGAAGCTACAATATGCCATCCCGTTTTCTCATGGAGCTCGGCTACGATCCATATGGCTCTACCAATCTGAATAATAGCTCCAGTAACAATTTTGGTTTCAACTCTCAATCTCGAAACCATAGTCGTAGTTTTGACCCCTTCAATGATGACATTGAATATGATGATGTCGATCCGTTTGAGGATAGTCCCGACCCCTTCCAGGATGATACCGAAATTTACTACGAATAACGACCCCTCTTCATAAAAGAACGCAGTTATGCTATAATTGCTAGGATGAAAATCAAATCACCGCTTTTCTACAGGCTTTTCTGTGGGTTCAGCGCCAGTATATTTGTTTTAACACTCCTCTTCGGTGTATTTTTTAGTATGCACCCAACCTACGCCGAGTCCAAAGATTCCGATAATGGCGTAGTTTCTGATGCACATTTTGTAACTTTTCATGATGATACAAAATCTCTTACGATCAAAACAACCGCAAAAACCGTGGCAGAAGCTCTTGAACGTGCCAAAATACAGTATCATACCTCTGATCATGTCGAGCCAGCCCTCACAGAGTCAATCAATTCTGATAATTTCCACATCAATATCTACCGTGCACGCCCAGTGATCATTAAAAATGGCTCAATTAGCAAGTTTGTCATGACCGCCAGTGTCGACCCTAAAGAAATTGCTCAGGCTGCCGGTATCACAATTTACGACGGCGACGAGCTATCTCTAGTTTCTAATCAGAATATTTTGGAATCGGGAGTTGCCACCGTTTATCAACTAACCCGAAATGGCGGCCGCACTATCACCGTCGAAGAAGATATTCCGTTTAATGATAAATCCGTCAGCGATACGTTTTTACCAACTGGCCAGACCAATCTGCGTCAAGTAGGTGAACTCGGTCGCAAGTCTTCCGTCTATCAGGTTAACTTTGTAGATGGTAAAGAGGTTTCTCGTGAACTAATTAGTACTAATATTATTAAAAATCCAGTCGACCGCATCACTGCTGTAGGTATGAAAAAATCCGTCCCACCAGAATGGGAGACCTGTGCTTCTTATGCTCGCGCCGCCGGCGTCTCCGAAGCAGATATTTATGTTGCACTTACCCTAATTTATCGTGAGTCTGGCTGTCGTTTTGACGCTACAAATGCCGGTAGTGGCGCCTATGGTATTCCGCAGGCCCTCCCTGGTTCAAAAATGGCCAGCGCTGGTGCAGACTGGCAAACCAACCCAGTTACTCAGATCCGTTGGATGATTGGCTACGTGACCGGCCGTTATGGTGGTTGGAGTCAAGCGTGGAACTTCTGGCAAACTCGTCACTGGTATTAAATAATCCCATATTAAAATAAGACCCACATTAAAACCTTAGAGCAAAGACTAAATAACATATAGTAATAAAGAATTCGGATAAGATTAAAATGTTGCAGAATAAAAAGTCATTAGGTCAGAACTGGTTGAAGAACCGTCCAATTCTAGAAGAGCTTGCAGAAAGTGCCATGTTGCCACTTGATGACCAATCTCAGCCACTCTGTCTCGAAATTGGTCCAGGTCTTGGCACACTAACCAGCTCACTCCTGCGCCGTTTTCCAAAAGTCCTCGCTATTGAGTATGATGAAAAACTAGCTAAAAATCTGCCGAATTCTTTTCCTGGCAAAAACCTGGAAGTTAAGCACCAGGATTTTTTGCAATTTGACCTCGACACTATTAAAGAACCCTATGTTGTTGCTGGTAATATCCCATACTACATAACTAGTCCGATTATTCAGCGTTTAATTTCCGCCAAAAATGCGCCAAGACGCATTGTCTTACTAATGCAGAAAGAGGTAGCGGATCGTCTTTTGCTTGGTCAGGGAAAATACACTTATCTGACACTTGCCGTTTTGAATTTTGCCGACGTTTTTCCCGGAGTCTATGTTGACCGAAGTCTCTTCACCCCGCCTCCAAAAGTTGATTCAGCCTCAGTCATACTAGTGCCACGCAAAAAACCAATCGTCGATGAAAAAGTTCTCAAATTCATCAAGCAATGCTTTGCTAATCCAAGGAAAAAACTGATCACCTGCCTCCCACTTATTGCTAATAAATCGCGTGACGAAATTAAAGAGATCTATCTGAAACTAAATTTTGATGAAAACTTCCGACCAGCTGATCTTAATCTCTCCGACTGGCAAAAGCTTTATGATTTGCTCTAATTATGTTAAGATAAACATAAGCGCAATGCTAATTTTTAGCGTACAAAATTTTTGCAAAAAGAACTAATTATAAGGAAAAAAATGGATCCAACTTTTCAGCCTCAAAATCAAAATGACACACCAAATGAAATAGGTCTCGATGCCTCAGCCACCCCAGCTATTTCAGCCACCCCAACCACCTCAACTGCTGGCTCAACTACCCCAACCACCTCAACTACCGACTCAGCTATCCAGACCACCCCAGCTGCCGACCCAACTATCTCAACCACTCCAGCTGACCCAACCACCTCAGCGGCCTCTAATGATTCAGCGATGGGTGGCTCTGAACTCGATAGTCTCATGAGCGAGTTAAATAATTATCGACCAGAAAATGATACTACACTCGGTTCGACAGGTGCGCCTACTAATGCTTCAATTTCTGGAACTTCTAGCACCTCTTCCGACTCTAATATCTCTGACCGTCCGCAATTTTCTCCGTCTGAAAATCTTACACAAACCGCCACGGTTTCTGCCTCCATGCAAGGTTCAGATTTGAATACCACAAGTTTAACCGACAGTTCATTTACTCAGGCTCCTACCACACAAACCTCAGCTACTCCAGCACAAGAAGCCACCGAGTCGAATGAGGAAGAAGATGAGGATAAGCCACTCACTGCTGCCGCTCCAGTTCCAGGCTCAATCGGAAGCGCTGTTTCTTATGCTGATGTCGAGAAGAAACAGGCCGAAGAAGCCGCTAAGCAAGCCAAGAATCAGAATAAGCCAAAAATTAAACTCTCCAGCACTGCCATCCTTGCGATTATCGTCGGTGGTCTCTTTGTTATTACCGGTATCATCTTTGCTATTATTATGCTCAGCTCGCCAAAGAAGGCTCCCACTGAAGCCTCTGGGAAAAATAAAGTTGCTCAGGCTGAGTCAAAATCCCTCACTTGTGTCCGTCCACTTTCGACCAATGAAACTGCAGAGATTGGCGCCGCTTACGGAAACTTTGAACGTCAATTTGAATTCAAAAATGATAACCTAGAATCAATCAGTGAAAATTATGTCTATCAATTCAATAGTGCTGAGGCTGCCACTGCTGCAAAAACATCTATTGATTCAAATAACTCTAACGCCAACACGACCACCGTTGTCAATGTTAATCAGTTAAAGAAAATCACTAAAATTGCCACCGAAAACCTCGATTCTTACATTAAGGGTATAGCTGAGCTAAATTCTGCTACAGGACATGACCTAAATAGTCTCCTTATCGCCGAGAATCAAACCGGTCTCTCTTGCTCGACGGTCGAATAAACGCCAGCCTCACCTTAGCGACTCTTTTTGTAGTATAATAATTCTGATTATTGATAAAAATAAAGGAATCGCATGTCTCAAAAAACTTATATCACGACTGCCATTCCGTATGTCAACGGCGCGCCACATATCGGACATGCGGAAGATTATCTACTGGCTGATATTTTTGCTCGCTATAAAACCATGCAAGGTGCGAAAGTTCGCTTTCAGGCCGGCACCGACGAGCATGGTAATAAGATTGAAAAGAAGGCCCAAAGCTCCAATATCGACATTAAGCAATATGTTGACCAGAATTCACAGAAGTTCCGTGGCTTTCTCGCCAAATTCAATATCGGCTACACTGATTTTATTCGTACAACCGACGAAGATCACATCAAGCGCGTACAAGCGATCTGGCAGCGCCTAGAAAAACATATTTACTCTGCCAGCTACAACGGTTGGTATTGTGAAGGTTGTGAAAGATTTGTCACTCAAAAAGAATATGACGAAAATCAGGGTTCATGCCCAGATCATCAGACGCCATACCAGCACCTCACAGAATCTAATTATTATTTCCGTGTCTCTGATTTTAAGGACCAGATCCGCGAGGCTATCGAAAATAATGAGATGCAAATTTTACCGGAATTTCGTAAAAACGAGATTTTGAGACTGCTTGAAGACACTCCTGATGTCTCAATCTCACGTCCGCTTGCTCACCTTACTTGGGGTATTCCAGTTCCAGGTGATGAGTCTCAGGTCATGTATGTCTGGATGGACGCTCTCACAAACTATATTACAGTGCTTGGTTACCCTGATCAGGACATTTCTGATTTTTGGCCAGCTGATCTCCAGGTCGTTGGTAAAGATATTTTACGCTTCCACGCGATTTTATGGCCAGCCATCTTGCTAGGTCTCGGTCTTCCGCTACCGAAAACCATTCTCTCTCATGGCTTTATCCTAACTGATGGTCAAAAAATTAGTAAATCTCTCGGTAATGTCATTGATCCAGTCGAGGTTCTCGAAAAACACGGTATTGACGCCTTCCGTTATTATTTCTCGAAACACGTAGATACCTTCCTCGACGCCGACTTTACCTGGGAGAAATTTGAGAACGCCTATCGCAATGAGCTCGCTAATGATTATGGTAACCTTGTCCAGCGTCTTTCGGTGCTCTGCCAGAAAAATGGTGCCCCAAAAATCGATTTCAAGCCAAGCCTGAATGGCGCCTATACTGCATTGATGGATCAGTTTGAGTTTACTAATGCCATTAATTTTGCCTGGAGTATGGTGCAAGACGTTAATCGCCACATTGAAGAGCAGAAGCCATGGCAAATCGCCAAGACCGATATCGCTGAAGCAAAGGTGGTTCTAACTAATTTGGTTGAAGAATTATTGATCGCTAACCATCACCTCAAGCCATTCCTTCCAATCGCCGAAACGGTTGAGCAGATTTTTGCTGGTAGTGGCGAGATCCTTCCACCACACACTCCACTCTTTCCAAAAGACTAACATTTATAAAAAATAGCTTATAGAAAAATAGCCCCGCGGGGCTATTTTTCATGAAGTTAGTTTGCCTATTTGCAGCACTTAGTGTCGCAGCATTTGTCATCACAGCACTTAGTGTCGCAGTAGTCTTTGCAGCAACAGTCGTCCTTGCAGCAATTATCGTCGCAGCAAGCTTCATCATCATCAGACAATGCAGTTGCAATATCACCGAGGAAGAATGCTAGAATACCAGCAATTACTGGGGTGAGAATGTAGACGAGAATTTCAAGACCAACTTTGCTAATCAAAGCACCAAAGTTCTCAGCAGAAGTTGGGAAAATCTGGTACATAATCGCAATAGCTGGGTTCAAGATAAAGTTGTTAGAAATCTTGAGGAAGTTGCTTGAAATGACGATTGCAAAGAGAACTGCAAGGGTCATACCACCACCGATGATTGCGGCGTAGGTGAATGCGTTGCGGCGAGTTTTGTATTCCTGTGCACGGTTGAAGAAGAAAGCAAAGGTGAATACACCAAGGAACTCAATGGCAGCAAGTGACCACATTGCGCTTGCCTCAACAGGGTTCAATGCAGGTAGGTCAACCTTAGTTTCACCAGCCATGCGGAAGGCATTGATGATGATAAGACCAAGCCATGCACCAATCACCTGAGCGACCATGTAAAGTACGCCACGGATAGCTGAAATGCGACGAGTTGCCATCATGCCAGCGGTAATAGCAGGGTTAAGTTGTGCACCTGAAAGTGAGAAAACTGCAAGAGTCACACCAATCACGCCAAAGAGTACATAAAGTGGTTGATAGATACCAAGAGTCAAAAGTAGCATAGTGAGGAACATGGTTCCGAGTAATTCACCGGCTACAGCGCCCCAGATCTTTGGTGATTTAAAGATAGTTAAGATATTTTCGTTTGGATCGCCTTTTTTGGCAAAGAAACCAGCAAAAATGCATTTACCATTCTTGCAGCTCTTGCATTCTTTGGCTCCGAAGGTTTTGACTTCTTCAGTCTTGACTTCTTCAATTACAGTTGTTTCTGGTTCGGCATTTTCAGCTACGGTCACTACTTCTTCGACGACGGTAACTTCAGCCTTCTTGTTAGTATTTTTTGGCTTGTCAGCAGACTTTTTAGCCTTCTTGGACTTACTTGTTGCCATTATACCTCCTTAAATAATATTGAGAAAATTATATCACATCTGTGGTAAAATACTTAAAGTTTAAATCAAAATGAAAGGTATAGGATGGGAGTCATCGTTCATAAAGAACAGGAAAGAAATACAGAATTAAGTCGTCGCATTGCTGCAGACTTAAAAATTAAGGCGGAGCAAACGGCCAAGGGCTCCGATCCAGATCTCGTGAACGATTCCGATTACCTTGAAGGATCCAAACCTACTGGTCGCTATGGTTGGTTTTGGCTTGTTTTGATTGGTCTTGCCATCCTCTCGCTCATCCTCATTGTTGTCATCTAGTCTAGCTAGTTTTTTACTCTGATTCCCGTAAAACAGGTTATAATAGAAGGGAATATGAAACTTACAGACTTAAAACAGGCATTAAAAGACCTTAGCCTTGAATACAGTAAAATCAAAGATCTCCCACAAGAGGAGCGTAAGGCTTTTGGTCAGGAAATTAACCGCAAGAAGTTAGCCATCCTTGCTGAAATCGAGGCAGAAGAGGCTAGACTTGAAGCAGTCGACATTAAACCGATTGATCTCACGGCTCCAATGGCAGAGAATGTTGAGGTTAAACCACAAAGATATGGCAGTAAACACCCACTCATGGTTGAGCTTGACAAAGTAATAGATATATATTCTAATATGGGATTCGAGGTCATGGAGTCCACTCAGCTTGACGATGAATTTCATATGTTTGAGTCACTCAACTTCCCTGAAGGTCACCCAGCCCGCGATGGCTATGACACCTTCCGCACCAAGGAAGGCTTCATTCCTCCAGCTCACACTTCCACGATGCAATATCGCGCCCTCACCTCTCGTCTTGACCAACTTGAGCAAGACGGTCAAATTGCCGTAGTGATCCCTGGGCGCGTCTTCCGTAATGAAGACGTCGACGCTACTCACGAACATACTTTTTACCAGTGTGAAGGTGTTTTTGTCTCAAAAACCGCCACGATGGGACAGATGCTCGGCGTGCTCAAAAATTTCTTTGAGACCTATTATGGCCAATCTCTTAGCACAAAAACTCAGCCAGGTTATTTCCCATTCACTGAGCCATCTCTTGAGTTTCAAATCGAAAAACCAAAGGCTCTCGGCGGCAAAGGTGATGGCTGGCTTGAGATGATGGGCTGCGGCATGATCCATCCAAACGTATTAAAAACCGCTGGCATCGACCCCGCTGTCTACAAGGGGTTTGCTTGGGGTGGCGGCATTGACCGTCTAGTCATCCTCAAGTATCAGCTTGATGATATTCGCTTCTTTGAATCTGGTAAACTTAATTTCTTGGAGGAATTCTAATGCTTATTTCGCTAAACGCCGTTAAACGCTATGTTAATATCCCAGATTCACTCTCAAATTCCGACCTCATGAAGTTGATCGGCTCTCGCCTGGTCGAAGTTGAAGGTACCGAATCTTTAGCGGAAAAATACCAAAATATCTATATCGCAAAAGTAGTCAAATGCACCGACATTGAAGGCACTCATCTTCACCTCTGTGAAATCGACGCCGGTATCCGCAACTCTGAGTTTAGTACGTTAGAAAGTGGCCTGATTCAGGTCGTCTGTGGCGCACCAAATGTCCGTGCCGGCATTCTGGTAGCCTGGCTTGCTCCTGGCGCCATCGTTCCGTCCACTTTTGGCACCGAAAATTTCCAGCTCTCTGTCCGTAAACTCCGTGGCTATGAAAGCTATGGCATGATCGCCGGTCCTGACGAATTGGGATTTGGCAACGAACATAAATATATTGCCGAAATCGCGCCAGATCTTGCTAATCCTGGCGATGCCTTCGCTAGTGTCTTTGGTTTAGACGATCTAATTATTGATATTGAAAATAAATCTCTTACCCATCGCCCTGACACCTTTGGTATTATTGGTTTTGCTAGGGAAGTAGCCGGTATTCTCGGTCAGAAATTTGATGAGCCAAAGATTTATCAAGGTGACTTTAGGTCTCAAACAGAGGTCTTTACACGCAAAAATAACGAGTTGTCTATCGAAATTACTGATCCAAAACTCTGTCCACGCTATTCCTGTGTTGTTTTAGAAGAGTCAGATTTTATTAAAGAACCTACTCCCGAGGTCCCGGATAATCGTCCACTCACCAAAGATAGTATTTTCCTCTACAAAGCTGGCATGCGTCCAGTCTCCCAAATTGTTGACGCCACCAATCTCACCATGCTTGAAACCGGTCAGCCGCTTCACGCTTTCGATTATGATAAATTCATTGCCGTCGGCGGCAGTGATCAGCCAAAAATTCTAGTTCGCCGTGCTAAGGAAGGCGAAAAACTCACTCTCCTTGATAACACGGTCGTTGATCTAAACGAAAATGATATAGTAATCACCTCGAACGATATTCCGGTTGCGCTTGCTGGCGCTATGGGTGGCAAAAATACTGAGATTAACGAGAATACGAAGCGTATTTTGCTTGAATCGGCCACTTTTAGTCTTTATAATCTTCGCAAAACCCAGATGGCTCACGGTATTTTCTCTGAGGCTATCACACGTTTCACGAAGGGACAGCCAGCTTTTGGCACCGTCCCAGCTCTTGAGCTTTGCCTTGAAAAACTCGGAGTCAAAAATCTGGACCAAGTTACCTTTTTCGACCAAAACTCGGTCGAAAATCAACCTAATTCCGACAAGTCTCTCATCGTCATCTCCCTTTCTGATCTCAACCAAACTCTCGGTGCAAATTTCACCGTCACCGAAGTAAAACAGACACTCGAGAATGTCGGATTTATCGTCGACACCAACGCCGAACAACTTGTTGTTCAGGCTCCACTCTGGCGCACCGATATTCATATTAAGGAAGACATTTATGAAGAGATGGGTCGCCTCACTGGTTTTGATAATATCCCAAAAACCTTGCCAACTCGATCATTCAAGGGTAGTCCAAAAAATCCACTTTTCGCGCTCAAGTCCGAGATCCGCAATATCCTATCTGATGTCATTGGTGGAAGTGAGCTCCTAACCTATAGTTTTGTCTCCAAGGCGCTTCAACAAAAAGTTGGTGAAAATATCGAAGACAGTTATGAAATTGTTAATTCAATTTCTCCAGAACTCCAGTGTTTCCGTCAGTCCATCATCCCAAGTCTGCTTGAAAAAACCTATGAAAATCAGAAAGCCGGCTTTAAGGATTTTGTACTCTATGAGATGAACCAGGTCGCCAAGAAGAGCTTTGGTATGCAACCCGACCAGACACCAAGCCTAGAATCACACCTCGCCATCTGTCTTGAAGGTGATTATTATCAAATCAAACAGATTTGTGAGACACTCGGTCGCCGCCTCGGCTTCGATTTTAAATTTACAGACTTCAAATCCGCCCAATATCCATATTTTGAATCACTCCACTCTGTCGATATTAAAGTCGGCCAAACCGTGATTGGCGCCCTTGGTGAAATAAAGCACACTGTCTTAAAAGGTATGAAGCTAAAAAATATTGCCGCCCTCGAAATTAACCTCGTCCCATTACTCTCTCTCACCCCAATCTTGCGTGGAGCACAAAAAATCAGTCGTTTCCCATCCGTTACCCGCGATCTTACCGTAAAAACACCTGATCAAGTCTCGTTTGCAATTCTAAATCAGACAATCGAAAAAGCCTTGAAACGCGACAATTTTGTCTACGAAATCGAGCCAGTTTCTATCTATCGTCAGACTGAAAATAGTGAAACCAGAAACTGCAGCTTCCATCTCAGCTTCGCCAGCACCGTAAAAACTATGAGTGCGGACGAAATCTCTGATATAATGAAGCAAATCGCACAAAATATTACAGAACTTGGCGCAGAGATCATCTAATCCTACGTCCAGACTTTTTCCAAGGAGGTATATGCAAGAAAAAGAACTTAAAACCAGCCTAAGCCAGCGCATCATTATCGGTATTATCGCCGTATTACTCTTCGCTTCGACCATCGCCATCTATGCTTTAATTGTATTAAATGGCGAGAAAAATAAGGCCACTAGCTCCGTAAAAAAAGAAGAGCTTGCCGCCGTGACTAAGGAATTAACCGAAAAGCAAAAACAATTAAAAACCGCTTCCGAGAAGATGTCAAAGCAGTATTTTAATACCCTCAACTCTTTCAGAAGCAAAGTCAAAGCTTATAATGCTGAATCCGTCCAAAACGCCGGCCTTAAGGTCTATGATCTCAAGTCCAGCGACGGCGCTGAGATTACCGATGCCACCAAGTCTTACTACGCTTACTACATCGGTTGGTGTCCAGACGAGTCTGTTTTTGACTCATCTTTTGATGACCCAAAGAAGCCGACCGCACTCAAAGAACCTCTTGCCGTCACGAATCCAGCCAGCCTCATCGCCGGTTGGTCAGAGGGAATTAAGGGTATGAAAATCGGCGCAGTACGTGAAGTCGACATTCCAGGTGCGCTCGCTTATGGTAATGATCGTGAAATCTGTGGCGCCAAGAACTCCCCACTCAAATTCATCATTCTTCCAATCAGTGTAACCGATGAATATAAAACTCTAAACTCTGAATACAGTAAGCTCTATAATAAATATCAGAAAATTCAAGCCGAAATTAACGGTCTCGGCGCTTAGAAGAAATACTCCTGGAAATACCAGGAGTATTTTTAACCATAACTATATTGACAAAAAACCAGAAGTATTATATAATAAAAATGTCCTGTGACGAGTGCTCACAGGAAGTGTTATTCTCAAACAAAGGGGGAAAAATTATGTTTGCTTCTAGTTTTAACAAGTTTGTTGCTATTTGGTTGCTTCTGCTTCCGTTCCTTTTTGGCTTCTTTGATTGCACCGGTAAACCGGTCATCGTGGGAGAGCCGAGAAGACTTGAGATGAGATACAGAGCGCGCTTCCCGCAGGCATTGCGCAGACGTTTTGACCATGCAGTCTTGCTGGCAAACACCGTCATCGCAATACTCGGTTGGATGAGATACTGGGACGCATACAGACTACCGTCTGTTATGTCCTTAGGCTGGTCCGTGGTTTGCATATGGATCTTTCTGGTCCTCTTAGTTGCGTTTCTGACTCGTTCCATCATGGGGCAATTATATCTCTATGGATCATCTTTGAAGATGTTCATTATGGAGAGATTCGCAAAGTTCAACAAGCATCACTATCAGATCGACAGATCGGGTACTTACATTACTCTTCCGATAGATGAATATCTTGGAAGAAAAGTACGTAAGTGCAGAAAAGTCGAAAAAGGTGAAGGATCTCATGTCGTAGATATTCAGTCTAGAAAGACTGGACGTCACACTTCAGACCGTGAAGCAAAGTAATTTTCTCTCTTCACAAAAGCCCCACTTCGGTGGGGCTTCACCTTTTTATACGCTCGTCTTTTCGCTAATTATTCGATACCACTCGCGTAGCTTCTCTAAAATTTCCGGGTCGATTGGTCTTCCGTCGGCCGTTTTTTGCCCGTTTTTTGCTAGATTCTCCAAGCTATTTAGGCTAGCAAAGAACCGTCCACTTTGTTTTTTAATCCGCTCCAGGCGGTCGGCTTCCCAGAGTAAAAGTTCTGCATCCGACAACGATTCCTTAAAATTGCGGCCTTTATAATGTAAAAACAGTTTCGGTAGTCGCTCATCAACAAACTCGGGATGAAGATCACTTAGGCCATTAATATCAGACGCTTGAATCTTGCGGCAAATTCGTCTATCTCCTTCTGGCAAAAAGCCATCATATAATCCCGCCTCCACGTCAAGAGACTTCGGAAAATCACTCTTCTTCTCATATAAACTGCGCATCCTTTCGGCAAAATCAGGATGTGCTAATAAAATCCGCAAGTTCTTTTGTATCAATTCTTTTGTTAAGCCAATTTTCTCCCAACCGGAAGTCCCCCGAGGGTGCGGCGCCACGGGATCGTTTGATGCCTCCTCCGACACTGCGTCAAGAACAGAGATCGGGGCCACCGCCGGGCATTTATTAAAACATAATTCCTTCACCGCCTCACCGAAATCGAACCAGGTCTGATATTCCTTACCGACGCGGCTGATTTTAGTCTCAGGCACAAAATTCTTTTCCGCCTCCAGCAATTCCTCGAGATTATATCTTAAATTAAAGACCAAAATATTGCCGTTCTTACTGGGTGCTAGGGGAAAAGCCACGGAAGTATTCAAAAAATCTGAACTATATCGGCCAGAGGTATAAACAAATGGCTCAGGGTTTTGCAGATTCACTAACTTCTGTACTGCTTTTTTATCGCGCATCTTCAAAAGATAATTAAAGATCTGCGGCTGCTTATCACGGAGTAAGCGCGCGAGTGAAATTAGGGCCTCCACATCCGAGAGCGCATCGTGAGCCTTTTCGTGAGCAATTTTATTTAATTTCGAGAGGAGCTCTAGCTTATTTGCTGCCTTTTTTATCCCAGTTTCAGGATCAACCTTAACTGGCCAAACAATACCTTCCGGTCTCAAAGCCCGCACCATCCTCACCACGTCAAGAAGGTCCCAGCGGCTACGCACATCTTTCCATTGCCACTCGTATGGATCATAGAAATTCCGCCAGAACAAATATCGCATATGTTCATCGTCAAAGCGCACTGAGTTATAGCCACAGACAATCGTGTTTGGTGTGAAAATCTCCTCTGAGACTACTTTGCAAAATTCCGCCTCAGAAAGTCCTGAAGCGACCGTCTCCTGTGGCAAAATATGAGTCACCATAATCGCATCTGGACTAGGTAAAGTGTCATCATTTAATTTAATTAAAAGATTCACAGGCTCGCCAACTGGTTCCAAATTGAAATTTGTGCGCTGTCCAGCAAATTGCATAATTCGATCTTCCCGCGGATTGATCCCCGACGTCTCGAGGTCATAAAAGAAAAAATCCGGCTCACTTTCTCTGTCATAATCGGCCATCCTCCCGTCATTTGCCTGATAGTATGCTGCCTGGTCCGGATCAAAACGTGAATTCATGACTCTATTATAGCAATAAATAAAATATCCAAAACTATGCTATTATTCAATTATCAAATCGGCATTAAATTTAAAATGCCGAAAATAAATAGAGAGGATCGTATGCGCAAAACCAAGAAGACTCCGGAATATCAAGCCACAATGAGACGGAGTTTGTATTATTTTTTTGAGGTAAATAAAAAATACAAGTGGTATAATCTTGCCATTTTGGCTTTAGTTCCTATTATTACTTTAATAAAATCTACAATCGCGCCACTCATTATCGCTAATATTGTTGAAGTACTTTCGACTTCTCGTGCGGAAGATTTTATTAATCCAGGTAACCTACTCCAGATACCAATTGTTCAAAAAATTCTCCCTCAAGGCCTCCTAATTCTTGCGCTCGAAATCATCGGTCCGATAATTTTAGGTAATTTGCAAATGTATCTTATCTGGAAAATGGAGCTACTTGCCACAAACGACCTCACCTCGAAATGCTTTGATGTGATTAATAATCAATCTATGCAATTTCATTCCGAGCGTTTTTCAGGATCGCTCGCTTCTCAGGTTTCTAGATTTGCTAATGCTTACGAACGGTTTATGAACAGTACGATTATGAATATTTTGCCACTTATAATCTTTCTAGTCTCCATCTTTGCGGTTCTATTTATGCGAACCCCAATCTTTGCAGGTATTCTCCTAGCTATTTTGATCTTCTTTACATTTATCTCATCTCGTAAAATGGATAAAATCGCTGAATACAATAAGGCCTGGTCAAAGGCCATCAGTGACCGCGAAGGTCAGTTTGCCGATTCTGTTACTAATATCATGACAGTTAAATCTTATTCTCAGGAGAAATATGAGCGCAAACGTTATAACGAATATCAAGAAAAAATTTTCACCACTGGTAGACAAGCTACGTTAAGCGTTGTCGAACGTAACCTGGTTTTTCATGGCTTTATTTTATCAATCAATATCTTGATGCTTTGGTTTATTATCTTTGGTGTACCACTATTCTCTCTTTCGATTTCTACTATTTTATTAATCTTCCAATATACGCAAACTATTCAAGGTAAGCTCTGGAATATTAGTGGTATTTTTCGAAGTTTCATGCGTGTCTTCGGCGACGCCCATGAAATGACTGTCATTCTCGATACGGTCGATACTGTCGTTGATGAAAAAGGTGCCAAGAAACTAATTGTCGATCAAGGCTCTATCCATTTTGATCACATCAACTTCAAACATGTGGACGCTAAAGAGGATATCTTTAATGATTTTGATCTCAAAATCAAACCAGGTGAACGTGTCGGGCTGGCTGGATTGTCTGGCTCTGGTAAAACCACTCTCACCAAACTCTTGTTACGCTTTGCTGATGTCGACGCCGGCGCCATCAAGATAGACGACCAAAATATCAGAAAAGTCACTCAACATAGCCTCAGAAAAAATATTGCCTATGTTCCTCAAGAAGCTTCACTCTTCCACCGCACCATCGCCGAAAATATCGCCTATGCTAAACCAGATGCTACAATGGAAGAAATTAAACATGCTGCAAAACTTGCTAACGCCGCTGAATTCATTGAAAAACTCCCTAACAGTTATGAAACCATGGTTGGCGAACGTGGTATTAAGCTTTCCGGTGGCCAACGCCAACGCATCGCCATCGCTAGAGCCATCTTAAAAGGCGCTCCAATTCTAGTCCTTGATGAAGCCACCTCCGCTCTCGATTCCGAATCTGAATCCTTAATCCAAGAAGCCCTCCTTCGCCTCATGCACGGCCGCACCTCCATCGTAGTAGCGCACCGTCTCTCCACCATCTCCAGCCTCGACCGCATCGTGGTACTAGGCAACGGCAAAATTATTGAGCAAGGCTCTCACGATGAACTGCTCAAGCTAAAAGATGGACAGTATAAGAAGTTGTGGGACTTACAATCTCATAGGTAATTACAATGAATAAGATAAATATATTACTCACCAGAGCCAACGGAAATCTCTCCGATAAGAAAGAGGTGATAGAAAAAGCAGTAAAAGTAGCCGAGGAATATATTTTCCCGAAACTTAAAATAGACTGGGATATTGATGTTTTGGTTACCAACCGACTATATGATATTCTAATCCTAGAAGATGGCGTAGGCGGACGTACAAGAGCCTTTGACTTCATTGAGTTTGCTGTGAATCAGGAAAAGGCCACTGAAAATCTAATTTCCGAAATGTTAGTCCATGAACTTTGCCATGCGGCGCGCTGGGGTAAAAATGATGAATGGATTGCCTCACTATTTGACGGTATAATTAACGAAGGTATTGCGACTTACTTTGAGGCGGAATTCATAAAAAATAGAAACAAGAGAACGGTATTTATTAAAACAATCCTTGATCGCTCCAATGAAGAAAACGAAAAAATCCTAGATCTTGTTCGTGATAGGCTAGACTCCAACGAATATGATTACAATAAGATCTTCTTCACTGGCAATAACAAGCTACCGCGTTGGTCTGGCTACTCTCTAGGCTTTTATCTAGTCAAGAAATACCTTGAAAAAACTGGCAAGACAATCGAAGGAGCTTTTGCTGACAAATACGTAGATTTTAAAATTATCTTATAAAATAGGGAATACGAAGTCGGATCCTTTAAAAACCAGTGTGCACTTGAGATGTTAGTTTAGATCCCCGCTGGCTTTTTAGGCCAAAATATGATAGAATATACCAACTTTGAGAAAGGGGAATTATGAACGAAGAGAGTAATGGACTATTATCCAAAGGGGGAATCGAATTACAGAGCGGCTCGACCGAGAACTGTATTAAGGTGCGTGGCGCCAGACAGCACAATTTAAAAAATATCGACCTCGATATTCCACGCGATAAGCTAGTTGTGATCACCGGTCTTTCTGGCTCCGGTAAATCTAGTCTTGCCTTTGACACTATCTATGCCGAGGGTCAGCGTCGCTATGTCGAGTCTCTCTCCTCTTATGCCAGGATGTTCCTCGGTGTGATGGATAAGCCAGATTTTGATACTATCACTGGTCTCTCTCCAGCCATCTCCATTGATCAAAAGTCCACTTCAAGAAATCCTCGCTCCACTGTTGCTACTGTTACCGAAGTCTATGATTATCTCCGTCTCCTTTTTGCTCGTGTTGGTGTCCCTCACTGTCCCATCTGCCATCGCGAAGTTTCTCGTCGTTCAGTCGAAGATATTGTTAATGAAGTAATGAAATTGCCCCTCGGTTCCAAATTAATGCTTCTCGCCCCGCTAGTCCAGCAGAAAAAAGGTGAATTTCAGCACATCTCCGAGCAATATCTTCAAAAAGGTTTCTCTCGCATTCGAGTAGATGGCATTGTCTATGCTCTTGACGAATTTCCAGAACTCGAAAAGCAAGAACGTCACGATATTGAATTAGTGGTCGATCGTTTTATTTTAAATACTGAGCTTTATTCTCGCATTTCAAGCTCCATCGAACAGGCATTGGACCTCGGTCAGGGAATTATTCAACTTCTCAAAATCAATGATAATAGTTCAACTATCGAAGGGAAAACCTTGGGTACTCAAAACACAGAAGTACTCACCTATTCACAGCGCTATGCCTGTCCAGTTCACCCAGATGAGCTAATTCCTGAACTTGAACCTAGGCTCTTTTCTTTTAACGCCCCACAGGGCGCCTGTCCAACCTGTACGGGTCTTGGTACTCGCATGGAAATTGACCCTAATCTAGTCTTCAACAATAGCCTTACCATTGCCGAAGGTGGTATTCGTCCGTTTAATCGTGTTCAAAGTGATTCGTGGTGGCTGAAGCGATTAACAGCTGTTGCGAATCGTCACGGTTTTTCAGTTCACACTCCGATTGGTGAACTTACTGATGCCGAAAGACATCTGATTCTCTATGGTACTGGTGAGGAGAAATATCAAATTAAGATCTCTGGCTCTGGTAAATGGCAAGAAGGTGCAACTTACGAATCAGTTTATGAAGGCGTAATTCCTACTCTCGAACGCCGCCATCGTGAAACGGACTCTGATTTTATGCGTAAGGATATTGAACGCTTCATGCGCGTGCGTGAATGTCAGACCTGTCATGGCGCTAGGTTGAAGCCAGTAGTGCTTGCGATTACTATTCATGGCCTCAATATTGTCGATATGTGCAATCTAGATGTTGACTCAACTATTGAAGTTCTTTCACAGGATCTAGGTTTCTCCGAAGCTGAAGAATTGATCGCTAAGCCAATTCTGAAAGTGATTAAGGAGCGTGTAAAATTTATGCAGGACGTAGGTCTTGGCTATCTTGAGCTTGGGCGCTCTGCCAATACTCTTTCTGGAGGCGAAGCGCAGCGTATTCGTCTGGCCACCCAAATTGGCTCCGGCTTGCAAGGAGTTTTGTATGTTCTCGATGAGCCATCCATTGGTCTTCACCAGCGTGATAATGATAAATTAATCGCCACCTTAAAACATCTTCGTGATCTTAAAAACACAGTCCTCGTGGTTGAGCATGATGAGGATACCATGCTAAATTCTGACTACCTCATCGATATTGGCCCAGGCGCTGGCTCCCGTGGTGGTCATGTTGTCGCTGCAGGTACCCCTGCCGAAATTATGCAAAATGAACAGTCTCTTACTGGCCTATATCTGAGTGGTAAAAATAAGATCGGCATCCCCAAGAAACGCCGCCAGCCAAAATCTGGCAAAGAACTTGTCATTGTTGGGGCCAGGGAAAACAATCTCAAAAATATTGATGTTCATTTTCCACTTGGTGTTATGACTGTGGTTTCTGGTGTCTCTGGATCTGGTAAATCCACTCTAGTTAACGAAATTCTTGCCAATGAACTTCTTGCTAGACTTCATCGTGCCCAAACTGTGCCAGGTGAACATACCCGTATTGATGGTATTGAAAATCTCGATAAATGTATTGTGATTGATCAGAGCCCAATTGGGCGCACTCCTCGTTCCAATCCTGCCACATATACTGGTGTCTTCACAGCTATCCGTGAACTCTTCGCCGCTCAGCCAGAAGCTGAAATTCGTGGCTATAAAGCAGGCCGTTTTAGCTTTAATGTTAAAGGTGGTCGCTGTGAGACCTGTCAGGGTGATGGCGTGAATAAGATCGAAATGCATTTTCTTCCAGATGTTTACGTTACTTGCCCAACCTGTCATGGTAAGCGTTATAATCGCGAGGCTCTCGAGGTCAAATATAAAGGTAAAGATATTTCCGATGTTCTCAATATGACGATTGATGAGGCCGTTGAATTCTTTGAGAATATTCCAGCCATTGTTAATAAACTAAAGACTATCCAAGAAGTTGGGCTTGGTTATATTCGACTTGGTCAGTCTGCCACTACTTTCTCTGGCGGTGAGGCACAGCGCATTAAAATTGCCACCGAGCTCTCTCGTCGTAGTACTGGTAAAACGCTCTATATTCTAGATGAGCCAACTACAGGTCTGCATACTGATGATGTCAAGCGCCTCTTGCAAATCCTTAATCGTTTAGTAGATGGCGGTAATACCATGATTATTATTGAGCATAATCTTCATGTTATCAAATCTGCCGACTGGGTGATTGATATGGGTCCAGAGGGTGGTCAACATGGCGGTCTAGTTATTGCAGAAGGTACTCCAGAACAACTTGCGAAGCGCGATGCCACTCCAACTGGTAAGTTTTTGCGCGAAGCTCTTAAAAACTAAAACAATTACAAAGGCTCTGGTTTTATTCTCTAGGGCCTCTAATTTTCACAAAAATATCATTACCGTTATAATGCTTCGCAGTTATTTTTTAGGCAATCCAGTAGCTTATTTTGTGCTGTCTTAAGATTCTTATCATCTGCCTGCCAAATTTGCAACGCTGAGTCTTGAATTGCTCGCCCAAAAGAAAAGGACATCCTGTATCTACTATTATTTTTAACCATGATTGACTTCAGATTTTCGGTCGACTGCTTTTCGTCTTGTCCACCAGACAGAAATACTATCCCTCCGATATGCTCGGGGACCGTCTCTAGAATCAGCTTCATCGTCATTTCTCCAGTCTCATCTACTTGGTTTTGTTTACTGTAAATCATGTTAATTTTTAAAATACAACAGTCAAGTGCCACCCCTAGATCGGATAGATTTGCTATTAATGATTTTAGTACTCGCCTCGTATTATTGTAGTATGTTAAAATATTCTGACTCCCCATCAAGACTTCTGGCTCAATGATTGGTACCAGATTTTTATCGAGTACTTTTTTAGCATATTTGGCCAGATCCTTAGTGTTTTGATCAATTACCGCCTCTGGTATTTCTTGATTTTTTTCAGTCTCAAAAACTGCCCGCCATTTTGTAAAGCGCAATCCCAGGTTGTAGTATTTTGTTAGCCTAGAGTCAAGATCTTCAAGGCCACAAGTTCGGCAGTTGTTGTAATTAGGTATTTTTTCAAGCCCAAGATCTACTTTTATACCAGGCAATATTCCATTAGCCGCTAGAAATTCTGGCATACTTTGTTCATTCTCTAATTTATAAACCGCAGTCTCCTGGGATAAAATCATTCCATTTAAATATTTAGAAATTCCTGGTGTTGTCACTAGAAATTCGCGATATTTTTCCTGCACTATTTTGTTTTCAGGTAAATTATATTTTTTTAGTTTGCGGCGAATAGATCTTTTTGATTCATCAATTGCCAGGATCCCTTTTTGGTCCGCAGTTAAGGATCGTGCTATTAATCTTAGATTCTCTTCCTTCTGTAGTAGCTTCTTTAATCTACTATATAATTTATCAATGGTCAGAGTCTTATTAATCTTTGCATTTTCAATGTTGATTTTTGTGAGTTTAAGTGCACGATCAACATTCCACCCCGAAATTAAGGCTGAAAATATCGTACTTGCGGCAATTGAATAAATGGTTAGGTGTGTCTGAAAGACTCTCTTGCTCTGTTTTAAGAAAATCTTGCATCCGTCTCCAGAAATGCTGTGTGGGGTAATTCTAAAAATAGTAATTTTTTGGTCGGTTAGGCTAAAAGTTTTCAAGAACTTTTCTTCCTCATTTGGATCCTTCTCTTCGCCACTAACGAAGATAAATTCTGCTCTACGTATCAATCGTTTTCTCGCTTCTTGCGCTAGAAAATCATCGTGCTGATATAGAAAACTGAAGTTGTTCTGGTTGGTGTGAATCGCAAGCTTTGTGCCTTGGTGTAGATCTAAATATTGTTCAATTTTTTCAAGTGCATTATGATCCAATCTGGCTGATCGATCTATCAAAATCCAATCAGGTGCTGCTTCTGGAATGGTAAATATTGTCTTTCCGCATGATTCGGCAGTCAAATATTTTACTGAACTTTTAGTTTTTAGGACATAACGACTATCGTGTCTACGATTAATGGCGTCTTCTACTCCACTAATATGACTATTGAACTTAAACTTTTGCAATACTTCATCGGCGATACTGGCGCCACTCAATATACTCTCCTTATTCTTATAGTAGAGAGTTTCTTCGTCGAATTCAGTATCAAGAAAGACCCGTCCATTGTTTCCGCTTTCAAACAGTTCACCTGGAAATTCGAAATAAGTGTCTTTTATTATATTGCCCACAATCAATATATTCATAAGCTTATTCTAGCATAAAATAATTGGCAACATAAGATTCAGCTTCAATCTATATCAACATGGGACTCCTGTTTAGGAGTAAAAAAAGACCCCGTAGGGGTCATTTTTTAGCGAACTTCAACGCGAACACGTGGTAGTGAGCGACCAGAGAAGTGAGTTTTCTTTGTTTTAACAAAGGTAACTACACCATCTTTAGCGGCGTGAATTGTGAAGTTGCGAGATACATAGGTACCTGGACCTGCAATCTTAGTACTACCAGTTTGGCGGACTAACACTTCGCCATTACGAACTTTTTGGCCACCAAAGCGCTTTACACCAAGACGCTGACCAGCGTTATTATGAACGTTCTTCGCGGTACCACCAGCTTTAACATGTGACATATTTTAGCCTATCTTTTCCTTATTACTATTATTTCTCGAGCCACAATCTGACCTTCTCGGAAGTAGAGTAAATCCGACTGACTCAAATCTTGAAACTTTTCAAAATTATATCCCATCTCTTGAATTTCGTCAAGAATGTTCAGCCCTGCATATTTGCCAGTCTCCCTCAACCAGGCTGGTACGGCCATTACAACTGGCGTTCCAGACCGTAATAACGGAGTGATGTTTTTTAAGAATCCCAAGATGATCTCTCTACAATGTGCTTTCTCGGACTTAAATTTAATATCTACTGGCGGCTTCGACATCGGCGCACCGAGGTACCCCTCAAAGGCTACTGCATCGATTTGCCCCTCCCATTGATAATTTGTAGCATCTCCCGCCGCTAGTTGATTAATAATTGTCGTTTTATTATTAATAAGCTTATCGCTAATCTTGAAGCGTTTTTGATTTTTTTCATTAAATAACCAATTTAAATTCTTCTTTGAGTATTCAACCATGCGCTCGCTTAAATCAGTTCCGTAAGGAGTGTACCCCATAATGGCGGCTTCTTGCAGAAGAACGCCAGTTCCACAAAACGGGTCCAATATTCTCGCCCCCTCGGGCAAAGGTCCACATAAATTAATTAGAATTTGCGCAAGCTTAGGCGGTAGCATCCCTACCTTAGCATCTCTCGCCGGCCTGGCTTGATCACGTTCTGTATAGGCAGTAATATTTTGAGTTCCAAGACTCAGAAAGATTTCGCGATCTAATAACAGAATCTCAAAACAGCCCGCCTTTTCTCCCAGCTGATTGTGATGCGTGGTCGCAGAATAGATTTCGGGTTCCTTGCTGGTAATTACACGTACACTACGTCCGATTTTTCCAAGGTTACGTTTTAGTTCCATGCTTTTTTGAAAAGCAAAACTCGCCTTAGCATGTTTGGACAAATCTGAGACTCCAAGCGTAATTTTTCCTACGGGATGTGTTTCATTAAGAAAATTTGTAAGATTTTTAAAATCTCCATCAAAAAGCCTGCCCAATTTTATTGTGCCGCCTAGTCGATCAATTATTGGCGTAGTTGTATCTGACTGAAAAATAATCAAATTTTTCCCAAGCAACTTAGCTTGCCTATCATATAATGCTTGGATTTCTGCCAAAGAAATTCGAGGTTGGCGCCCTGCAATTGCGAGGTATTTCATAATCTAATTATACCAAAAATACCAGCCAATGTTAATCTATGGCCTCTTCTACCCATGGTCTTATGCTTTTTTGCTCAATCCTAAAACACCTATGCTATAATACCTAAGATATGTTTAAAAAAATTCTTAGCTTAATCACATTAGCCCTTGTCGCCTTCGTTATTTGGGGTGCCTGGGATCAAATCACCGCGGCTGCCAGCTGTATTTTTGGCGGACATTGTATCGAAGGTGGCGAATTTAGTATCAATCTATTCATTGTCCTACTGCTAATTCCAGAGCAGCTATTCATGTACTACTGTGCAGGTAAGATCTTCTTCGCCTATATGGCAGGGAAGCAAAAGATTGCCGCCGAAAATAAAGAGAATAAGAGCAAAGAAGTTAAAAAGATCTCAACATGGGAGCTCGCTCGTATTTCTTTTGAGCTAAACTTTGTCAATCATGCCATTCCATCTGGTGGCGTTTCTGGTCTTGGCTATATTACCTGGCGACTCAAGAATTATGGCGCAACTGCTGGGCAGGTAAGCTTTATGTATATCTTGCGCTATCTCATTACTATCCTTGCCAACCAAACCCAGACTATCTTTGCCATTATCTTCCTGCTCATCACTGGTAGTGTACCTACTGGTGCCTACTGGATGATCTGGCTAGTTGGTGCTATGAGTGTTGGTATCATCGTCGCAATCGCTATTCTTATTGCTATTGTTTCAAGCCGTAAGATGATCCGTTGGGCCGCCAAAGAACTCACCGCCTTCGCCAACTGGCTGGTTAAAACTATTACCTTTGGAAAGAAGAAACAAGTTCTTGAACTTGAAAAGGTCAATAAGTATTTTATGGATCTTCACGAAGATTTTCTCACCGCTAAAAAGGATAAGAAACTGCTTATCAAACCAGTCATTTGGGGCTTTCTCTATAATTTCTTAGAGATTGCAACCTACGAAATCGTCGCGCTCTCACTTGGGCATGGTGAAATCTTCCCACAAATCATGGTTGCTGAAGCTCTCGGCTCACTAGTTGGCGCAGTTCTCCCAACTCCAGGCGGCGTTGGCGGTTACGAAGGTTCTATGGTTACCGTCATGTGTATTCTTGGCACCAACCTTGCCATTGCCAGTACTGTCGTTATTGTTACTCGTGTTATTGTCTTGCTTAATACTATTATCTCGGGTTACGGTTTTTATCAAAATGCCATCTCTAAGATTGGTAAAGCAGACAAGAAAAAAGTCTTTGAATCTACAAAAGAATCTTAACCATGTCGGAAGCTCCGCGTTTTTCTGTCAGTCAGTTTATCGCTGTCACTAACCAGGTTCTAGAAACTGGCCTAAGTGACGTTGTGCTCTTTGGCGAGGTCAGTAGTTTTAAAATCAACCAGGGAAAATGGGTCTTCTTCGATCTTAAGGATTCTGAATCCTCAATCGGCTGCTTCATGACCGTCTATCAACTTGGCGGCTTCCCGCTCGAAGATGGTATGAAAATTGCCGTACAGGCTACACCAAAACTTACGTCCTTCGGTAAGTTTAGCTTAACCATTAAACGCTTTCATCCCCTAGGTGAAGGTAGTTTAAAGAAAGCTTTCGAGCTGCTTAAGGCTAAGTTACAAAAAGAAGGTCTTTTTGATCCAGCAAAAAAACGTCCCATTGGTCGTAATTTTGAGCGCATCGGCGTCATCTCTTCCACACAAGCTGCTGGCTATGCTGATTTTATTAAGATTATTAACGAACGCTGGGGCGAATTAAAAATCCAAGTAGCTCATACGCAAGTACAAGGCTTGCCAGCTGTTGATCAGATTGTTCGCGCTATTGAATATATGAATCAGCATACCGACAACCAGGTGATTGCTCTGATTCGCGGTGGAGGCTCCAAAGATGATCTGGCAATTTTTAACGATGAAAAACTTGTGCGAGCTATCGCGGCTAGTCGGATTCCTGTAATTACAGGGATTGGCCATGAAGTAGACGAATCTTTAGCTGATCTTGCTGCTGATCTTGCCGCCTCCACGCCAAGTAATGCTGCTCAATTTTTAACCCGTGATCGTCAAGCTGAGATTCATTCTCTAAAATTACAAGTCTCACGTATTTGCCAGCAGGTCATAGGAAAAATAAATATTGAAGAGCGTCGTCTCTGTGAGCAAATCGAAAATGTTCGCAATAAGATCTTTAATTTATTGCAGCTCGAGCTTCAGAAGATCCAACAAAAACAACAGGTTATTGAAAACCTCAACCCAGCCATTGTTTTAAAACGTGGCTATGCTATTATTCATGGCAAGATCACGGAAGATTCATTAGTTACCTTTGAAACGTCAAAATACCAAGCGGAAGCAAAGATAATAAGAGTTAAAAATAAGGAGTAATATGGCAGATTCAGCAAGTTGCAAGAAAACTAAAACTAAGGCAAAAGACCTAACGATTAATCAAAAACTAGTACAACTTGATCAGCAGATTGAGTGGTTTTATGGCGATGAATTCTCTCTTGAAGAAGCTACTCAAAGATATCAGGAAGCCGCCTTGTCGGCCAAGGAAATTGAGGCTAACTTAAATGAAATAAAAAATCAGATCGAAATTATCGACCGTGATTTTAGTAAGGAATAAAAAAATAGGTGGCTGCAAAAACTTTACAAAAAAATAATCATAAGTAAAATAGAGTTATATGGATAATCAGGGTTCGAACAGTTTTAATATCAATCAGGGTACTACACCCCATGATGCTAATTTTTGGAATCCAACTTCTCCTCAGTCCGAGCAGCCAGCCCAACCTTCACAAATATCACAGCCCGTACAGAATCCACAGCCCCTCCAGACTTCACAACCTTTCAGCTATTCAGCAGCTCCTGCTAGCGAATCAGTAAACAATTTTAATTCGCAGGCCTATAATCAGCCCGGCTCCGCCTATCAATCGTTTAATTCGGTCTCTACTGCTCAACCAGTTATGGCACCACAGACCGCGCAGACTTATAATCCTACTACGAACACTTCCTTTATGTCTCAGGTCACCGACCCCTCGGGTAATCTCTTAAGTAAGGATTTTAACCTCATGACGGACGTAGAGAAGAAGGAAGCTGAACGTATTGCTCGTGCCAAAAACCGTATCGACCTCCTCAAAACCATCGGCCTTATCGTAGTCTCCTTATTAGCTGTCCTCTTTATTGGTCTCTTTATCTGGATGACCTTAAAATGGAGTGAGGCTAACACTAACGTACAGGGAAAAATCGATGTGGCTGTTGCTGAAGCTAGAAATACTCTCCAAACTAAGCTTGAAAATGATTTTGAAGAAAAAGAAAAATATCCTTTCCTGACTTTTTCAGGCCCCACAGATCTAGGCGCACTTAATTTTGAATATCCAAAAACCTGGAACCTCTATATTCCAGATGATGCTAGTCGTGGTGGCGAGTTTCATGCCTATCTTAATCCTGGTCAAGTCAATGTAGTTGCCGATAATACGGTGATGGCGCTTCGTGTCACTATCAAGAGCGAACAGATGGATCGAGTACTTGAGGATTATACTCGTAAGGTTGAGGATGGTGAAATGACCGTTTCTTCAACTGTTGTCAACGGTGTAAATGTGAGCGTTTATACTGGTAAGTTAGATAGTGATCTTATGGGTATCGTCTGTATCTTTAAGATCCGTGATAAGGCAGCCATTTTACAGACCGACTCAAGCAATGTCTTCCGTGCTGACTTTGAGCGCATCCTTTCCACCATTCGGTTCAATAATTAAATATCCAAGAAGATTCTGCTAATCAAAAACATCCATTTCTTTAAAATTGACACTAGCTAGTTTTTCTTTGCTATAATTTATCTATGGTAAGTGAGGTCGGAGGTCTAGCAGTTGTTGCGCATGAGTTAAAAAGTCCGCTTGCGGCGATGCGTCAACTCGCTCTTTCTATGGATTTTCAAGACGATAGCCTAAAAGAGCTACAAAATACGAGAAAGCAGCTAATTAATATTTCTGAACGAGCCTTAAGACAAGTAAATGATCTCACTAAAATCGCTAGACTTGAGGACGGTTTATTCGAAATGGAACCAGTTTCCGTTCGTTGTATTTGCGAACACGTTCTTACTGAGCTCCAGCCATTTTTTCAGATCAATCAACGTAGTGTTTCAGCTCTCTACAAAAATCGTAACGGGCTCGTTATCGCTAATTCAGATCTACTTTTTAGTATTGTTTATAATTTCTGTATTAATGCCATGTATTACTCTACTACTGACACAGAATCCTGTCTTACGGTTTCTGATCGTGGCGACATGGTTGAGATTGCAGTTCGTGATTTTGGGCCTTGCCTCCCCAAAGCAATTTGGCAGTCCCTCCGTACTGGCATGGAGCGTCCAAGTAATATTGCGATGCGCCCGGGAAGTTCTGGCCTTGGCCTCTATATTGCTTCAAAATTCTCTCGCTACATGCAAGCCGATCTCTTCGCCGTCCGTCACCGTGATGGAACTAGTTTTAAGATTCGCCTGCCAGCCTCGAAACAGGTAGCCCTGGCGTTTTAGGATCGATATGTCTAAGCTTCAAGAAAATATACAGACCTTTGAGATCTTTATCATTGAGGATGATCCAATTTTTACTAATCTTTATAAGAAAAATCTTCAAAAAACCTTTCGCCAAATAGGTCAAAATTTAAAACTCTGTAGTTTTACAAATTGTATTGATGCTATTGCTGCTTTGCCTGATGACTGTCAACCCCCCGCCCTCTTCATTCTTGACGTCCTACTTACTGGTCCAGATGGTTTTGCCTTTCTCAATGAGATCGCTTCGTATTCTGATCTCTCTCGAGTGCCAGTCATTATTATTTCGTCCTTAAATTTTCCTGAACAGTCTTTTGAAAGTTACAATATTATAAAAATTCTCAATAAAGCCACTATGACACCACAGGATCTATCAGCAGCTGTAATATCTAGTCTCAATCTTAAAAATACCAGCCAAGAAGGTAATAATTAGTATGGCTGATCTCAAGACCGACGCAATCGTCTTAAAGCGTGTAAACTATCGAGAGGGGGATCGAATTATTACTTTTTTAACTCCAGATGGTCGTGTTTCAGCTATTGCGAAGGGCGCAAGAAAAGAGAAGTCTAAGCTCGCTGGCGGTATTGAAATGTTTACGCTTTCTAGTATTGTCATCCATCAACGAGACGGTATTAAGAGTTTAGATGAGTCTAATTCTGAAGTTTTTGGCATTCTCACTTCTGCTCGCTCTAAAGAGTTCTATCATCAAATCATAGCGGACTTTGAAACCTTAGAGCTAGCATCTAGTTTTCTTAAGCAAATCTCCCGTCTCTCTCATCAAATTTGCTCAGCTGACCTTTTTGATCTCTTAAAACAAACCCTTAGTGCCTTGAACAGCTCTCGTGGTGATTCGCTAACTAGACAGCTTATTAAAATATATTTTAATTTAAACCAAGCAAGAATCGCTGGGGAAGAGATTAATGTCTTTTTTGATCATGAAGGTCAGAAGCTAGAGGCCGCAGCCACTTATGACTGGGATAGCTTTGAAAAAGTTCTCATAAAAAAACCTGGTAACTCAGGTTCAATTGATCAGAATATTATTAAAATCCTCCGTCTCATGCTTACTACACAACTAAACGTGGTCTTAAAAATCAAAAACCTTCAAACCTACTTGCCAATACTTTCCTATATTGCCGCTTAAAATGATATAATAAAAAGAAATAACAGGAGTCAATATGGCAAAACTTGAGGATATCGTTAGTCTATGTAAGCGTCGAGGATTTATTTTTCAGGGCTCTGACGTATATGGCGGTATGGCTGGTACTTGGGATTTTGGTCCTCTTGGTGTCGCTCTTAAACGTAAAATTATGCAAGCTTGGTGGAAGTACTGGGTAGAAGATCGTGAGGATATACTAGGCGTTGATGCTGCTATTATTATGAATCCAAAAACCTGGGTCGCTTCAGGACATGCGGCAACTTTTGCTGACCCATTAGTCGAATGTAATGAATGTCATGGACGTTTCCGTGCTGATAAATTGGCAAAAACCGCTGAAGGTCATGATTTGTCTGCCAATATCTCCAAAGAGCAATTAATGACCGCTGGAATCAAATGTCCGATCTGTGGCAAGATAAACTGGGGAGAGGTTAAACAATTTAATATGATGTTTGAAACACACGTTGGTGCCGTATCTGACGAGACCTCAGTTGCCTACTTGCGTCCAGAAACCGCCCAAGGCATTTTTACAAATTATAAAAACGTGGTCGACAATGTTTATCCTGATCTGCCTTTTGGCCTTGCTCAACAGGGAAAAGCTTTTCGTAATGAGATTTCTCCACGTGACTTTATCTTCCGTTGTCGTGAGCTTGAACAGATGGAGATCGAATATTTTGTGCATCCAAATGATTGGGAACGCATTTTTGCTGAACTACTTCGAGATGTTCATGTTTTTCTTGAGGAGACAATGCAGCTTCCAGCTAATATGATCCACGAGTATGAGGTTCCAGCTGATGATCGTGCGCATTATTCAAAACGCACAGTTGATATTGAATTTGATTTTCCAATCGGATCCGAAGAATTAATGGGTATTGCTTATCGTACTGATTTTGATTTGCAAAATGTGGCCCGCGCTTCTGGTAAGAATATGGAATATCGTGACAAGAAGACTGGCGAGAGTTTTGTGCCGCATGTTATTGAGCCATCTTTTGGTGTAGAACGTTTGGTTATGGCCGTCCTTTCTTCTGCTTACCACGAAGACGACGTGAATGGTGAGAAACGTGTCGTATTGAAACTCCCTGAAGCCTTTGCGCCATTTTGCTTTTGCGTTTCGCCATTACTGAAAAATAAGCCAGAGCTAGTTGAAAAAGCCAAATCTGTCTATCAGTTGCTTCGTAAAAAATACGGCAATGTTACTTGGGATGACTCAGGCAATATTGGCAAACGCTATCGCAAGCAAGATGAAATTGGTACTCCAAAGTGTGTAGTGGTTGACTTCGATACTCTTGAAGATGACACTGTTACTGTCCGCGATCGTGATACTCTTGCTCAAGTTCGTGTAAAGATTGATCAGCTATAATTAATCTAAAAGTCTCACAGAAGAATTGGTGAATTAATTTAAATCAAAACTAGGAGGTAATTATTAAAAAAAGAACGATCAAGCAGCGTCTTAAGCGAAATTTTTCTCGCTTTACTTGTGCGGCTAAGCACCTGCCAAGTTTATTTAAAAAACCTCAATTCCTGCTACCATTTTTTATCTGTTTTCTTATTTTTGGCTTTTTATTAAATTTCTTTGCTGCAGGTACAGCTAATTGGCAACTTTTTCAACTGTCTAATCTGCGTGGTAAGCTTGTTTTGTTTTTTAATACCTTTATGTCAGTTTTTGGTATTGGTCGTACATTGCCAGATTTTCTATTTATGACCGTGATTAATTTAGTTCAATCCATCCTCTTTGGTCTATTGTTCTTTATTCTTCATTTTCGCAAGCAGAATCTTTCCGATAACTTGCAGAGTACTGGCATAATTGCTAGCTTCTTTCTCTTGAGTTCTGGCTGTCCTACTTGTGGTACCGCCCTACTTGCACCAATCTTTATTTCTATCCTTGGATCCTCTGGGCTCGCCATTATCGGTACTGTTTCAATCGCCTTAAACCTCATTTCGCTTGTTTTAGCTCTCTTTGTTTTTCAGAAATTAGGTTATGAAGCATATATAATTTTAGAGTCTCAGAAATATCAGCAGAAAACTCAAAAAATATCAGAAGGAGAAAACCATGACCAAAAATAATCATATGACCGATTTTGCCGAGGACGACAGATATGAATCTAATACAAAGAGTAGTGCAGCCAGTCGTATTATTCGTTTTATAGTGATCGGTGTTATTGTTATCGTTTTTCTAGCTATCGCCCTAACCTCCGCTCCCAAAAATCAGGATCTCGGTAGTATTCAGGATGACCGTACTATTCTTGGTAATAAAAACGCTAAAAATCACTATGTTATGATTACGGACGTAATGTGTCCATATTGCACCGTTTTTTCTCGTCTCACCCTTGAAAATCAAGAAAAATTTGAAAAATATTTAGCTGACCATGATATCGTCTTCGAGCTCCGTGTTACCGACTTTCTTTATGAGAACAATATGGACAGTTACGGATTTTCCAGAATGAGCGCTGAGGCTGTTGCTTGTGCTACTGAACAGAATAAATTCTGGGATTATTATCACCAAGTTATTCGCAGGCTTTGGCAGGATTATCAAAGTAAAGGCATCGGTACCTCAAAGAACGCTCCAGCCATCAAGGATATTACTATTGAGTATTGGCAGAGTATTGCCAAGGAAGTTCATCTTGATGAATCATTTAATACCTGTCTTTCGGAGCATCGAATGTTGGATAAGGTAAAACAGAATACCGCTGAAGCCACTACCTTTATGCATCGTTATAACCTCAATGGTATGCCAAGCTTTAAGTTTGGCTCCCTCGCCACCTCAGGCTTTGACACTAGCTGGGATTACAGTTATGTGGAGCGTTTTCTTGAAGCTGGGCTAAAGAAATAGCTTTTGCTTCAAAAAGTACCGTTGGTACCCGCGGTGGCGGTGTGAAATCTGTCTCTTTTAGTGGCAAACGAATTTTTGTTGCATAGTTTTTAGCTAAGATTCTCCCTAGCTGACTAGTATAATGTCTTTCCGTAATAATTAGTTTCAGTGCAAGTTGCTTTTGTAGGATCAGGTATATTGAATCAGGTCGTCTATGTCCACTTGTATTCTTTTCAATAATTTCACTATTTCGATTTTCAAGATCCAACAATTTATAAAAAACCTCAGCAGAAAGGGAAAAAGGTGGGTTGGAGAATACTTTATATGGCTCATTTGGTAGTATCATTTCCCTAAAATCACCAATAAAAATCTCTACATTCTCAATCTTCTGTTGTTTTAGATTCTTCTGTAGTCTTTCTGCGGTCTCTGAGTCCTTCTCCACGGCGATCACTTTTTTGCAACGCCTAGCCAGGGCGCTCGTTATTACACCAGATCCAGCCCCTATTTCAATCACCAAATCACGCTTCTTAATATTGGAGTGACCAATCAGAAAGAGCGCAAACCGTGGGCTCCGTAGGAAGTTCTGATCAAGCTGAAACTTTCGCATCGATTACGTACCCTTAGGTCTAAACGTCTTATTAAATTTAATAAGAAGATCATTTTGCTCAATTTGTGAACGAACCAGGGACTCACCGAGTTTTCGCCAAATCTCTGAAATCACTTTCTTCTTTTCTTTTGGGGTATTCATAAATTCTTTTAAGATTTTTGGACCAAAATGCTTCCATTCTTTCATTAATTCAATCGGGTTATTCAGTTCAACCGAGGAAAAAATTTCAAACATCCCATTGATGAAAATTCTAATTTCATCAAGACTTGCAGTCTGCATCCAAGTATTAATCGCACGGTTAATTATGTCACCACGCTTAGTTGTCTTAGACCTAACTAGTCTATTTCCATCAATTTGCCAGGAGTAAATATCATGTTGATACACATTTTTGGCGGTGCTGTGAACCACTGTGAGTCCTTCGCGGTGTTCAAATAGGCGGCCAATAATCGATTCCTGTGGCACAAACGTGTGGATCCGCTCAAGGATCTTAAAAGAACCCAGATCCTGTGCGGCCAAATCCTTTCGTATTCCAGGCCCGTCATAGTTATATACGGCCTGAATCTTTTTTTGGATATGATCGGAAGCATGAATAGCTGCAAAAATCGACACGTGTCCGCCTTTAGAGTGTCCACCAAGATAAAGTTTCTTCCAAAAGAATCTACGATGAACCATTTTTAGATACTCCAGAGCCTCAATCTGTGCAGGAATCTGATCAAGAAAGGCAAGATTAAAATCCTCTTTCCAGCCAGTCAATGAACTATCTGTACCATAAAAAGAGAGAAAAGCACGCTCAAGGTTGAGGTGAATTAATACCGCTGAAAACTGCTTCTCAAGATCCTTATCATTATGGCGTACAAAATTGCTGATGCGCATTTTGCAGAATCTTTTCGACTGACCTAAGAGCTTAATCAGCTGTTGGTCATCTGGCCAGCCAAAAGCCGAAGCAGGCAGTTTATCCATCTTCTTTGCCACTGATGCGATTGTTTCTAGAAAACCAAGCTTAATCTTATGAAATGGCAAATAAGAAATTCGCGCCAAAATCAGCTGGTCGGCTTCAGAAAAAGGCGCCTTCTTTGAAATCCTTTGCTCTCCCATATCACGTAGATAATCGTTAATATTTGCCATATTTATGTTTATATTATATCATTAACCGCTACTCACGAAAAACCGTCCCATTTTTATCTGAGGCGGCTTAAGAAGACATAAAAAATGGTGGTTCCGACTGGACTTGAACCAGTGACACAAGGCTCTTCAGGCCTCTGCTCTACCAACTGAGCTACAGAACCACTTTAATTTAGTATATCATATAGTGTGCTATAATCAAGACATTATGAAAAGAATCAATACATCTGCAATTTCTGGGATGCAGGAGCTCTTGCCCGACACTCAGATCGTTTTTAATACCATCAAAGACCAAATTGCCAAGATGTATCATCTTCACGGTTATCAATATATTGAGACTCCAACCATCGATCGTACTGAAATCCTACTAGCTAAGGCGGGTGGTGATACTGAAAAACAAATTTATAAGGTTGTAAAAACTGCGGAGACTGCCGATGATGCTGATCAGGCACTTCGTTTTGATCACACCGTGCCGCTTGCTCGCTATGTTGTGGAACACGAAAGCGAACTTACTTTTCCTTTTAAGGTTACTCAAATCGGTCGCAATTTTCGCGGTGAGCGTTCTCAAAAAGGTCGTTTTCGTGAATTTTATCAGCTTGATGTTGATGTGATTGGTCGCAATGCGCTATCTATCGCCTATGATGCTGACGTGGTGGAGACCGCTTATGCCGCACTCAAGACTTTTATTAAGCCAAAAATGGTTATCCGAATTAGCAACCGCAAAATTCTTTCCGGTTTTCTTGAGGCTCTTGCATTATCCGATCAAACTAAGGATGTCTTCGACATTATCGATCACGCCGAGAAGGTTCCTCTCGAAAAAACAAAAAACGCTCTCGAGAATCTCAATATCCCTGAAGATAAAATTGAGAAAATCCTTCAGTTTGTACAAATTAATGGCCCCCGCAATGATTCCATCCTAGCACTAAAGGCCCTTAATCTAGAGAATCCTCAGTTTGAACAGGGGATTAAAGAGTTGGATTTTGTTTTAAATCTACTTGAGCAGCGCGGACTTGGCGAATCGGTGATTGCTGATATGTTGATTATTCGTGGTCTCGATTACTATACTGGTACGGTCTTTGAAACCATTCTCCCAGATTATAGACAGATTGGTTCGATCTGTTCTGGTGGTCGCTATGAAAATCTTGCTAGCAACTATACTGACCAGTCATTCCCAGGCGTCGGTATTTCCATTGGTCTTACCCGCCTCTTTTATGTCTTGCAGAGTAATAATATGTTAGACAATTTTCAGTCCGCTCCTATTGATTATGTACTTATTCCACTATCCGAAGCGGAATATGCTTTTGCAGGACAGGTTGCAGAGGATTTACGAAGCAAAAACCACAGTGTAGATATCATATACTCTGATAAAAAACTTGGCGATAAAATGAAATACGCCGGCAAAATTGCTAAATATGTGGGCGTAATTGGCGAAAAGGAGGTAGAAGATC
>ERZ772974.261-NODE-261-length-41326-cov-7.328996_pt1 | contig 41326 bp, 66 predicted proteins | sample MGYA00580671_ERZ772974 | MGnify/ENA primary metagenome ERZ772974 (study PRJEB29015, sample SAMEA2738065) | human oral metagenome | biome: human oral; feature: human-associated habitat; material: saliva | place: China | collected 2218 ... | reverse complement strand
TGACGGGAGTTCCAAATCCGACTTAAAGCAAAGCGACGTGGCATGTGATGTGACTATACGAGTACTGAAACGACGCTACAGTAGCATTATTGCTAACGCGTGAAGGATTGAAGCCTCTCGGCAAATCATCACCTTATATAGCCAACACCAGTTCTGCGGTTGAGGAAGGGAGATAGAATAATGAGTGAAACTGTAGGCTATAAAGGAAAACTTAAACTTTGTAAAAAATATAAAGACGCTAACGAGCTTCAATCTAATTTGCAAGATTTCTGGCAAAGCATACCTAGAGAAAAACGTAATAAATTCTATCAAGACGTAGAAGAGATTGACGACTATGAACTAGAAGACAACGGTTATGTCGTTATCAACGGAAATTGTATTTATAAAATTGAATTAGATAAAGATTTCGACGCATATGACGACTTTGTTGAAGTCAATCAGATTCAAGATGGTGTTTATGAATTTATAACGCAATTCTATAATGGCGGTACCTGCTTGCAGGAAATGCTTCAAGAGGGTTTTGATGAAATAAGAAATAGTCTAAAGACGAAATGATGAATGTCAACTAAATCACTGATTTTGTGGACATGGGAAAGGGAATGTCAATAAAACATTTTTGGAGGAAGTATGATAAAAGTTGAACGAGGAGACCTCATAAATTACATTAAAAACAATATCGACACGTGCTTAAATTCTATCGATGTTGAACTTAACCTGGATACCAGGCATGAGTCACTGGGTAGTACTATTCTAGTGTTTCCACAGATAGAAGCCACTATAAAGATAGATTATTCCCTTTTTCTTGAGTATCAACATAGAAAAAAATAACAGGGAGCTAGGTGTATGAGCTCAGGTAAAAATATGGATAACAAGATTTATATAGAAAGACTGTTAAATGATGTTCTTGGTAAGCTAAGTTTTCATGGTGAAACTTATGCAGACAAGGAAGTGCTTGAAAGGCTAGATGTATATCAATTTGCCCTCAACCACATTTATCAGCAATTGGAAGGTCTGTTGGGCTCTACCTTTAATAGAAAAGAGTTCAGTGCTATTAGCTTGTTCAACAAAACACACAGCATCCTGAAGGAACATAATGAGAACGTATCGTTAGAACTAAAAGCTATCGATTGCGAAATGGGTATTTTAGGGCTCGACTATATCGAGGAATATCTACTAGACCATATGGGCAGTGATTTCGCTGTATCTTGTGGCATTAAGGTTTTTGGAGGCTTTGAGTACTGGGCTAGATTTGAAGAACCAGACGACGAAAACGATGACTATAAACATTTCGTCCAAGCTAAAGGTCAAAGTCTGGAAGAGGTTGTTAGAAAAATAGCAACATACATAGATAGTGGTAAAACCTATAACGATGGGAGGTATATTGAATGAAATCTATAACGTTGGCAGAGCTCGATTATATTTCTGATATGGATCTGGTGCCGGGTGTTCCGAAAATCCTGACTGAGCCTGAACCAATAAAGGAGTAAAAATGAGAAAAAAAGGGGTGATAGTAGGTCAGGCTGATATTTTTGGTACTATTCACAACCTAGATAAGTTGGTACATCCGCCTAGTGTTATTGAATCTGAGGGACTGCGGGTTATTTACTTTGCAATATCTGAGGACGACATGGCTGTACCGGGTTATTTTAAGGAAGTAAAAGAGCAGGCTAGACGATTGTTACCAGAGACTAAATCACGAGGTAAACCGCCCTGGATGAGGGCTGAATGGCAGGCTAAACGGAGAAAGGAGAGGAATGCAGCAGGATAGAGCGCTTGAAATAATGCTTCGAGGTGATAATGTTATGCTGACCGGTCCTGCTGGTGCTGGTAAGTCCTATCTCCTGAATAAGTTTATCCGCAAGGCACGGAGGCAAAAGAAAAAGGTGGTGGTGACAGCAACCACAGGACTTGCAGCGGCTCATCTGAGCGGCCAGACAATCCATAGCTGGAGTGGCATCGGGTTGGGATCTAAACTACATGAAGACTACATTTACATGATGTCTGAGACGAGAAAAAAGGCAATACGTAAGACAGATGTTTTGATTATTGACGAGGTGTCGATGATGCATGATTATAACCTTGATATGGTCAATCAGGCTATGCAGATTATACGAGAGAATAATGAGCCGATGGGCGGTATTCAAACTATCCTGTGTGGCGACTTTTTCCAGCTTCCACCCGTGTCAACCAACGGTAGCGGTCGGTTTATCACTGAATCAACAACATGGCACGATCTGGGATTGTCTGTTTGCTATCTGGAGGAACAACACAGGGCAGAGGATCTGCGCCTGCAGGACATATTAAACGCTATGAGGGCCGGAGATATGCGACAGAGGCATTTGGACTGGTTGCTGTCTAGGATGCGTCAGAAAGCCCCTAGTGACGTTACAAGGCTATATACAACTAATGCTGACGTTGATGAGTTAAACCGGCGAGAATTAGCAGGAATGTCTGGTGATAGTCATTTCTACATGCGGACCAGTCGTGGTCGATGGGAAGCAATTCTCAGCTTACAACGCAATGTACTTGCCCCTGAGCTGCTTGAGCTAAAGCTTGGCGCTATGGTTATGGCAGTAAAAAACGACCCAGAGGGTCGCTATCATAATGGGAGTATAGGTTCGGTTATAGACTTCACGAGTGACGGGTTCCCTATAGTGAATTTTGGTCATCCTGTTATAGTTTATCCTGATGAGTGGGAGTTGCGATCGGGCGACAGAATAACAGCCGCCATCACACAGATACCACTACGTCTAGCTTACGCAATCACCGTACATAAGAGTCAAGGCATGACGCTTGACGCGGCCGAGATAGATCTGAGAAAAGCGTTTGTTGAGGGTATGGGCTATGTGGCCTTGAGCCGGGTTAAAAACCTTGATAATCTGTATCTCATAGGGATAAACCAGAGGGCATTAAAGGTATCAAAAAAAGCTCAGCAAATTGATGCGGAGCTTCGTAATAGATCAAAACTTTTGACATAAAAAAGAACCCCCGAGGGATTTTAGGGGTTCATAAAACCTAATGGTTTTTGAGAAGAAAGGAGTTGTAGAGAAAACTCTACACTAACAAATATATCATACATTTGGTGTTTTGTCAAGAGGTTAATTTGATGATTTGTAAATTCTACAACACATTTTTGGTTAAAGGTATTGACTTTTAATAAGATCTGTGCTAAGATGGAATAAGAAAGGTAGCAATGGGTGCAATAATATTACTAATAATTGTAGGCATCATATACGCAATAACGTTTAAAATGACAAAGGAGTTGTAATGAGTGAACCAAAAACGCTTACATACCATAGCAAGCTGGTTGGTGTTACATTCGAGGGGCGACAAGATGTAATCAAATCTCTTCGCGGTAAAGAGCCGCTGCGAGTTCGCCGAGAGAAGGACAACAAATACGACCCACGAGCGGTTGCTGTTGATGTCTACAAAGATGACGAGTGGATTCCTATTGGCTACATCGCTAAGGATAAAAATAAAGACATTAGCGAGACCCTGGACGCCGGCAACACAGTGTATATTTCGATCGGCGATATCACAGGCGGTGGGGATAGGTCATACGGAGTGAACATTTCGCTTGAGTATAAGTTAACAGAGGAAGAGGCTCCAGAAGCTCGTGAGAGCGTCCCTAGCAAGGCTGAAACCCTCAAGGTGCTTAATTACCTCACTAAGGCTATTGAGGGGGTTCAGAGCGGCTCTAAACACGCCACAGAGGCATATACGTCGCCATTGACTGGTGAAACTATTGAGCTTGAAGTTGTGAATGGTCATAAAGAGCTCAAGGGCTTTATGAGCGGAAGCAAATTCCCTGAGCAATTTTACCAGCCATTTGATCGTGAGGGCATCCTCGCTGCTATGGCCGAAAAATACAATGTTGATGCTGATGCTATTGAGGCGATGTGGAATCTAAACAATGAAGCTTCTACTGGCTATGGCACAGCAATTCATGCAGCTCTTGAGAACTATGACCGAAACTTTAAACTTGGTGACAAGACAAAGTTTGTTAAAGAGTTTAAAACAAAACCGACAGAGTATGGTCCTAACCGAGCGTTGAGTAAGAATCCATTCATCAAAAAGATTGTTGAGGATTTCCAGGATAAGTTCGGCGGAGACTACGAGAGGTTGTCTGAAGTATTTATTTGGGATGCTGGGTTAAAGTTGTGTGGGTCTATTGACCGTCTAAAGATTGTTGACCGCAAGAAAAAGATTGTCCGTATTCAGGACTTTAAAACTGATGGTAATATTCATGAAAAGAAATACCAACTGGCCGACAGTCCGTTTAAGGATAAAATCGGCAATGAGTTGCTTGATTATCACTGGTTGCAATTAAGTTTCTATGCATTCTTACTCGAGATTAAGGGCTATACCGTGGAGGGGCTAGATATTTACTGGCTCAACCCCGAGAAACTCTGTCGTGGTGAGAACGCCTGGGAAGAGTTTAGTAGCAAGCCAATTGACATTCGGGAGGTGATCATCAATGGATAACATTGAATATGAAGACCCAGAAAAAGTAATAGCAATATTGAAAGGAGAAGAAGGTGCGACTGATAAGTAAATTTAAAAAGCAAACCGAGGAAAGCTTCAAGGGTGTAGCCAGCGATATTATGCAGCTTGCTGTAATGCAAGATGAGATTATCGAGAGGTATAACGGCCTAGCTGATGACCACGCACGTCTGAAGCGACACATCTCAAACAACGGGCTGTGGGGTGTAGTTAAGAAACTACGTGCCGAGTTCGAAGAGCTACGTGGCCACACATCTGTGATGATTACAGAGCATGACCGACAGCTCCGTGAGCTTGGAACTAACGGTGTTGCAACGGCAATCAACCGACTGAACGAAGAAGTGTTCGGTAAAAGCAAGAAGACCGGCAGCGGACTTGAGCGAGCGATTCTGTCTATGAACGGTATCTCACCACGTGAGGAAGCAACCCTTGCAGCCAAGGTAGATGCTATCATTGAGCACCTTGGTATCGAAGTTAATGTCGAACCTGAAAAGGTTGTTAAGACACCAGCTAAGATTGTTGCTAAGAAAGTTAAGAAAACTACTAAGAAAGGGAGTAAATAATGCCACAAGTTTGGAAAGTATCAAAAGCATTTCAATCAACTAATCGTGAGACGGGCGAGCCTGATGTTGTCAAGACCAAGGGCGGAGACATGCATAAATTTATGGTGCAGGTCGAGAACCAGCCAGTTGATGGTTGGTTGCAGCTTCTAAAGAAGATTGGCAATAAAGTTGAAAAGGGCGATGAACTCTATGGCGATATCGTAGAAAACAACTACGGCAAGCCACAATATGTTCGTGCAGACCGACCACAGGAAATGCGAACCAGCAGTCAAGCAAAAGCACAGCCATCAGGAGAACTAGAGGCTAAGGTTGATTACCTTATTTCTCTAGTTGAGAACTTTCTCGACGCTCAGGGTGGCAAAAAACCAGCAGGAGCTACTAACAGCTCTAAGGCTGGTGACGATGCCCCAGCAGACTTGACTAGCCTTGACTTTTAGGAGGTCGGTGATATGGAAGAGCTGCTACAAAAAATACAATACATCAATGAAAAGTTCTCAGATGCAGAATGGCTGAAGTCTCAAAACGGAAACGTTCTGAGCTACACAGCAATGAAGCTCGCGGCAATGAAAGGCTATCTTATTGATGTTAAGGCAAATGCGCAGATGGACATGCTCAAGGCAGAGACCAATATGGAGACTGAAAAGGGCAAAGCATATCTGAAGATGAAAGAGGAGCATGGTGCCACGGCAGCTATTGATGCAAAGAATACCGTGGAAGAATATATAGCTGCTAAGAATGAGTATGCAGAAAAGCGGGTGAACTATGAGAGGTTGAAGGGTGTTGTTGCAGACACCCACGACCTCATTGAGGCGATCCGCAGTCGGGTTATTGACCTACAGGGTGCTCGTAAAGATGAGGGAATCCGTTAGTGGGGTTTCAGGATATGGTGGAGGTTGTTCATAAGGCAGCCTCCTCCAAGGGCGGAAAGATCAGAGGCAGGAAAGGATTAGCGGCCATGTCGCCTGAAAAGCGACGTGAGATACAGTCTAAAGGGGGTAAAGCCAGACATGGAGATAACGATAGAAAAGCGACCAAGCAGGCGCAAGGTAGTGGACGTAGAGGTCCATCAGTCCTGGAAACAATACTTGGAGGTATAGATGGAGATAACGATATTCGGGCAAACACCGAGTCAAAAAAACAATAAACAAATTATCCCATCGAAGCCTCCGCGATTGGTGGACAACGCTATTGTTAAGAAATGGCGAAAAGAGACCTCTGAGTATTTAAGTGACACCTACAAGGACAACCTTAGGGGAAAACAAGTGGTCGCAATCTATACCTTTTATTTGAAAGATCGTGTCAGGAGGGACATTGATAACATGATTAGCTCGTGTAATGACGCTCTTGTTGAATCTGGTATATTATCAGATGACAATTGGAAAGTGTTGCGTATAGGTGGAGCAGAGGCGACCGTAGATAAAGATAACCCTCGGGCTGAGATCGTATTAGTTGAGGATGAATGGGATGTTTGATTATGAAAGATACAAAACAAGCGAGGGAGCATGGCTCGCGTTCAGGAAAAGGTGGCTCAGAGACAACCCGCCACTGGATAATGGCTATTACATGTGCGGGATTTGTGGTGATTGGGTTAGAGCGAGTGAAGTCACACTTGACCACATTGAGCCTAGAACGGCAGAGAACATCTATTCGGCTAGTAATATTCAACCAGCCCATGGATCTTGCAATTATCACAAAGGATCGCGAAGGATTCGGCCAAAAGTAGACAAAGATACTTACAAGTTCTTAAGCTTTTTAAGCGATATATAGGAGTGTTATGAAAAAGAAATTACCGTTCGTTAAATGGTTTATCAAGAAAAACAACGTTGAACATCAGAATAGGATCCGCATTGCTAAGGCGACAAACAGGGGTGATAAGGCATTCCTTGGCAAGAATGTAAATTCTACAACATAAAATTCAGAAAAAACTATTGACTTTTTGAACAAGGTGTGCTAGTATTAAATAGTAGGGGGAAATATTATGAGCAAAATCAAATCACTGGTTCCACAATCGGTTAATGAATTTGACGAAATTGACTTCGGAGAACAAGCTAGGGCCTAGCGAGGCCAGATGGATATAAAGGCTTGGGAAGTCTATCCCACTTTATATTAGTTAACGAAAGGCACATTATTAGTACCAAATTAAATTGGCTACGCAGCCGCTCACTATACATCGTGGTTGCTATCCTAATCACACTGAACATCATTATGCTTACAAAGCATACAGAGACTACTAACACATTATCTAGTGTACAGGCTCAGGTGGTTGAAGAAAAACAGGCCCGTCAGACCGTTTATAAGCGTCTGACAGAGCTTAAAACTGAAAAGATAGCTACTGATACATCTCTACGGGAAGAACGCCTGAAAACGGCCGAGAAAGAAAAAGAGATAGAATCTTTAAAAGAGAACTTGCAAGCTAAGAAAGAGCGAGAGGCTGAACAAGCCAGACTAGCTTCAGCACAGAGGGCACCGGTGCAAGAAACAGTGGCGCAGAATAAGCCAGCACCTGCCGTACAAATAACTGGAGACAAACACTCTTGGCTTGCAGCAAGCGGAATACCGGAAGCTCATTGGGGATACGTAGATGCTATTGTAACCCGTGAGTCAAGTTGGAATCCAAACGCAGTAAATGCCTCCTCTGGAGCATGTGGACTAGGCCAACAGCTGCCTTGTGGCAAATGGGCTGGGCAGTGGAATAATCCCATACACGCCCTTCGTGCCATGAACCAATATGTATTGGCTAGATACGGAAGCTGGCAAAACGCCGTTGGGTTTTGGAATAAAAATCATTGGTATTAGTGTAGTAATATGAAGAAATGCAATAGGTGTAAGAAAGAGTTAGATACTTCTTCGTTCTGGAGGAACATGCGCTCCATAGACGGTCTTAACAACTGGTGCAAGTCGTGCTGGTATGAGAACGACAAGAAGAAAAAAGGAACTCCCAAGTACCGAGAGCAAAAACATCGCTCTGAGATAAAATATATGTACGGCATCAGCTATGAACAGTATGGGGACATGCTGTCAAAGCAGAATGGTGTATGTGCTATATGCCAGACTACTTCTGACACTAACCTATGCGTAGACCACGACCACTCCTGCTGTGTTGGCAAGAAGTCGTGCGGTAATTGTGTCAGGGGCTTACTTTGCCATAATTGCAATCGTGCTCTAGGGTTATTGGGGGACAGAATTGACTTACTGCATTCCGCTATACAATACCTTAAATCCAACATGGAATGATCCAGTAGCAGCTCTAAGGGCGATGAACAGTTATGTGGTTGGACGCTATGGCGGATGGCCACAGGCTGTTGCATTCTGGAACTCTAACGGCTGGTATTGACAACATGGGGACTCCTATCGCATAGACGTGGAGATAAAGGCTAGCGAACAACCCTTTGTGGTGTCCCGCTGCAGCCCAGTGTGAGGGGCTAATCTCACACCTTTATTTATTACCTCGTACCTGTAGCAAACTAGCAAGCAGGTGCTGTACAGCGAGGTCGGCCCGTCGGGGCTTAGGGCGGATGGTAGGTGTGGTCATCTTATCGGTCTCATAAGCCGATCAATCAAGTTCGATTCTTGGGTCCGCAACCAAATGAAAATTCGGGACGGACAAGGCTTTGGCCAGGTATTCCAGCGTAAGGGTAGTGAAAACCCTCTTGAGATGGTGAAACCTGGATGGGTAGCGAGTGGTCCCCCCTCCTTTCTGGGGCATAAACGGTCAGACCGGGTGTTAAATCCTGCATCAAGCAGCGCCCGGCACGAGGGTTCGATTCCCTCATGCTCCACCAAATAAGGCTGCATGGTATAGTGGTTATTACATGCCCCTGTCACGGGTAAGACACGAGTTCAATTCTCGTTGCGGTCGCCAAAATAAGCACATAATAGTATTGCACCGACTAAACAGGCGCAGCACAGCCTGGACTCTCTGACCAAGAGTAGGGAAATAGACGAACAAGGGTTGGGAGCCCCAAGCGAGTAGAAAATGTCGATTATTGGTCACGACTATACTCGTAAAACATTGTGTGCTTAGAGATTTATGTGTGGGATAAATTGGCGCAGCGACCCCGAAAACTGTCTGCGCCTCCATAACAGGGTAAGGTGTTACGGTAGCACATGTGGTCTGGAGCCATGAAGCCCAGGTTCAACTCCTGGTACCCTGACCATAATCGTAGGTAGACCAGTGGTAGAGTCGCCAGGCTTCAAATGGGATACCATTGTTCTTACACACATAGCATCGACTGTACGGCTGTGACAGCTGAAGTAAGCCACCGACCCTATCGGAGAAGTCGGTCCCCTGCAAGAAAGCAAAACTGCCAATATGTAACATGGATTGTCACATTGGCGAGTCGATACTAGGTGTTTGTGAATAATATTAAGGAAGTTAAGGAAATGGACGAAAGAGAACTTGAACTATATGAGATGTCTCAGGAAGAGATGGAAAGGATAGCGAATGGAGATGACCCCCAAGACGTTGATTTACGATTTAGAGGTTAGCCCAACATTAGGCTGGACATATGGTCTCTACAAAACAAATGTTATTAAGGTAGAGCAAAACCCTAGTATTATGAGTATTAGCTGGCGGTGGTACGGCGAAGATGTTACACACCACGAAAGCCTAGCTACCATTCCTCGAAAGGGACGAACTAGTGCAAATCTTGCTCTTGTTAAGCTTATACATGGACTGTTTGATGAAGCTGATATTGTTGTTGCACATAACGCTAATAGGTTTGACAACAAGGTTGCAACCGCAAGCTTTCTGAGGTACAATCTAGCACCGCCATCACCATATAAGACGGTTGATACTCTGGCTGTGGCACGAAGTGTTGCGCGGTTTAATAGTAATAGCCTTGATAGCCTCGGTAAGTTATTTGAAGTTGGTTCTAAGACTGAGGTCACCCATGGAGATTTATGGTATAGATGCTTGACGGGAGATAAAAAGGCCTGGGACCAGTTAAGAGAATATAATAATCAAGATGTTGATCTGCTATATTTAATCTATGAACGCCTAAGGCCGTACATTAAGAACCACCCTAACATCGGTGACCTAGCACAAATCGACGGGGTTTGCCCGAAGTGTGGAAGTAACAATCTTGAGCGACGTGGTTTCAATATGAGACGCAATGGTAAGGTTCAGCGCTTTCAGTGTAAGTCGTGTGGCGGATGGACAAATGAAGCTAAGCTTAATAAAAAAGGCAGACTAGTTAACGCATAATAATATAGAAAGGAGTGCAGCGATGAGTGAATACGCATCGGGTATCAATAATTGGCCGGACAATCAGCCGGCATTACCAGACATGGAGCTGGTTAATATTATTAGGAATATGCCCCCAGAGGAGCGCATGGAGAACAAGCGACGGTGGCTTGATGAAATATCAGAGCGTGAAATGCTGTGTCGATTGGTTGATGATGCAAATAAGGCTGATGGGCTAGACCTAGAACTAGATTAAATGGTGGTATATGAGCAAGATAACACTACAATACAAGTTCCCCAGCCGACGAGTAGAGGTCGATGCTATAAAGCGAATGCCTCCAGATCGTGTACAGAAGCTTCGAGATGAAGCAGTTGCTAGGCTTGAGCAGTTGGTGGCGTCTTGCGATGATTACTTTGAAAACTTGGTTGAGTCTCACTGCTATATATGCGACAAGTACGGGTACGCCTATTTTGATCTCCCCGATAAATGGGGCTGGCTGAGTGATGGAACGTTGATATGTGATGAATGTCAGCGAAGATGGGAAGAGCGCTTCAATGAGACGCCAAAAGTTAATAGAGATAGCGAGGGATAAATGAAAACATCAGCGTTTCCTAAAATTCTACACATAGGAAATAAACAAATATCAGACCTGTTCGATGGTGTTGTTGAGGTAACTGAGAAAATTGATGGCAGTCAGCTGGGACTGGGCAAGATAAATGGCGAGTTATTTGTTCGCTCCAAGGGCAAAGAGCAAGACCTTGACAACCCAGATAAGATGTTCGAGGGTGCGGTTGAGTTCGCTAAAACGATTGCCGACAAACTACCAGATAACATAGCCCTATACGGCGAGTGGCTGAGTAAGCCAAAGCACAATGTCCTAGCTTATGACCGAACACCTAAGAACGGTATTGCCTTATTTGGGGTGTACAACCCAGAGACACAAGAACACTATGGCATGGACATTATCTCTGAATGGGCTGAACGACTGGGCGTTGACACAGTGCCTCTACTATTTAAAGGTGAGACTAATGCTCAGGCTGTATTGGATATGGTTGACAAAACAGACAGTTTCCTTGGTGGTCAAAAGATTGAGGGCGTTGTGGTTAAGCGCTATACACCATGGATGTTTATGGGCAATATCCCGTTGACCGTTATGAGTGGTAAGTACGTCTCAGAGAAGTTTAAAGAGGTTCATGCCAGAGACTGGAAAAATGAACACACCGGCAAGGGCAAGCTTGAGGTTGCCATCAGCCAATACAAGTCAGAGGCCCGATGGAATAAGGCTATCCAGCACCTAAGAGAGAATGGCGAGTTGGTGGGCGGACCTGCAGATATTGGTCGCCTTATTAAAGAGGTGCGGTTTGATATAACACTAGAGGAAAAAGAGAATATCAAAGAGGAGCTCTGGAAGATATACAAGGATGACTTTATGCGACACGCGGTGTCTGGTCTACCAGAGTGGTACAAAAAGAAACTAGCTACAGGGGATGTTGATGTCGAGACTGTCAAGGAGAATGGACAAGGTGTCTAATCCCAAAGTCTATAAACGGCTAAAGAGACAGAGAGACACAGACTGTTCATTCTGTCCGCCGAATAGGCGAGAGAATGCCAATAGTTATACATATAAAAGGAAGAAGAAAGAATATCAACTGCCGCCAAGCAAGAAATGGTTTGGCAAGGTTGTGTGGTAGGGGTGTAATATGAAAAATGAAGTAGATAGTATTTTAGATGAACGTGGCAAACGCTATGGCAGTTTTATGGGGCACGCCACTGTGTCGCAGGATATACAAGCAATTATTAGAGAGGGTTTTTATAATAATGTAAATGTCGATTCTATCGATGACATCGATGAGGATATGGCGGAAGCTCTATTTATGATAGCACATAAGATTGGTCGTATTGTCAATGGTGACCCATGGTACGCAGATTCGTGGATTGATATTGCGGGCTATGCTAAGCTTGTGGCAGACAGATTGGAGAATAACATTGAACGCTGATGAGATTTTAAAAGACGAGATGACACTAGAAGAGAAGCTGGCTGCTATTGATGCTGCTATGAATGATGAGCAGGTTAAAGAGGATTTTAATCGCCGTAATGGTCGGCCAATAGACGCACCGGTTGATCCAGCGGAGCTAACAATGTGTGAGGGTTGCCAGTAATGGAGAAGATGAAACAACCAGAGATTACAGTATACAGTAAAGAGAACTGTGTGCAATGCAATGCAACATATCGAGCACTTGGGAAAAGGGCACTTGAGTATACGGTGGTTATGCTTGAGGACAATCCAGAACTAACCGAGCGGTTCAGAGAAGAAGGCTTCATGCAAGCACCGATTGTTGACATTGGCACTGAGAAGTGGTCAGGCTTTAGGCCAGATAAAATAAAGGAGATATAGCTGTATGACAAAGAAGCTTCTAATGCTGAAAGGGCTACCGGCTTCCGGCAAGTCCACATACGCAAAAGAACTAGAGAGCAAAGGTTGGGGTCGCACCAACAAAGACGACATACGCAAATTGGACTTCCCTAACTATGAATTCAAGGATGAGAAAAAAGTTATTGCGATTGAGAACGGCATGATAAGGGCTCATCTATCAGCTGGTAGGAATGTTGTGGTGGACAACACTCACTTTAATCCAAGACATCAGCAACGACTTGAAGCGATCGCAAAAGAGTTTAATGCTGACTTTGAGGTGATGTTTATTGACACGCCACTCGAGGAATGTATCAAACGAAACCGCAAACGTACAGATAGCGTCCCGATGGAAGTAATCCTCAATATGTACAATAAATATATAGCACCATACAAGGAAAAACATGTTAAATATGATGATATGCTGGATGAAGCTATTCTGGTGGATATTGACGGTACTCTTGCTCATATCGATGGCGACAATCCTCGTAATCCCTATGACGCTAGTCGGGCTATGGAAGATGTACTTGACGACGCTGTTTCTGTGGTTGCTTCTATGTGCTACAAACACGGCTATCGTGTCATTATACTCACTGGCCGTCATAGTGGTCATCTGCAGGTTACACAAGACTGGCTCGCTAAAAACGGGGTCAACTACGACGAAATTTATTGCCGTAATGAGGGAGATAAGAGACCAGACTACGTGGTGAAGCAGGAGCTGTTTAATCACCACATAAAAAATAAATATAATATTAAGTTTGTTATTGACGACAGACCGTCGGTTTGCCGCATGTGGCGGTCGTTTGGCTTAAAGGTCTTACAGGTTGGTGATCCTCATGTTGAATTTTGATAAGTATGACAGGTATGGTGAGGTTATACGCCCTGGCGATGTTTGTGCGAGGGCGGGCCGTGGAGGCGCTGAGCTTGTTGTTTACAAGGGTCATAGCTGGGGTGCTAAGGGTAGTAAGGGCGAGTTTGGCCGCTTTATCACGCCAGACGGGCATCGTAGTATTAAGTATTCTAGTGTTGTGTTCGCGTTTGACCCTGTCAGCAATAGACGTTCTAAGGCGAAGCAGGCGACAAAAATAATAAGAGAATTTTATGAGGGGAAATAGATATGAAGTTTATCAAAGGTTATAAGCTCATTAGTCAGGAAGAACTGTCCAAACTAGAGACAGACGCAGAGGTGCGTGGAGCAAAAGAATCCAAGCAACGGATTGATGAATTAAAGAGGTCAATTGAAAAGAAGAATGGTGAGATTGATCATCTGCGTCAACAACAAGAAGATCTGTGTGAAACAGCGGAGCGTCAGATTGACCGGCTAGAAGCTAAAATCTCTGTGCTTGAGAAAGAACGTGACGAAGTCCGAGAGATTGAAAAGCAGTCACTAAAGAACGCTGACACTGTGGCTATTCTGAACGCAAAAGAGGAAAGTCTTGACAGGAGAGAGAAGTCACTTGACAAGCGTGAAGAGAAGCTAGCTGATGCAGAGGAGACAAAGAAGATGGCTGCATATGCTGATGGCTTAGCTGACGGACTACGCAAAGCTCATGAAATCACTGAGAAAGACCGCGAGAATGCCCTCAAGGTGGCTATGGTATCTGCAGCATCTCATACATCACCAGAAACGATGAAGGAGTTAAACAATGTCCACCAAATTACAGCAGGTAATAGCCAGAAGTAGGTTGTCTACATTAGACGGTGATCTACGAGAAGCTGGTGAGCAGATGCTCAGGGACAAGTTCTTCCCAAAGAACAATAGCACTGAGATTGATAGGGATATTCTTGAGGCACTACAAAGAAAGAACCTACTTGATGAGATCTATCTAGCCATACACTCTCCTGTCAATAGGAAATTTAAAAAACTCTTTTATATCTCGCGCCCCGATCTTATTGCCATTGCAAAGACTATTAGGAGAGCGAAAGAGGAGCTTGGTTTGTTTAGCCTCAGCTCTATGTGTCTGGTTATGGGTTGGGATTTTTATCAGGAGCTACTAAGAGCAGATAATTGTTATATTAGACATGGCGAAAGAGACATCAGCATGTTGGGCTGCAGGGTTGTTGTAAATGACTCGGGGTTTGTATCCTATTTAGAAGTGGAGTTTTGATATATGAGTAAGAGAGAGTTAACAATTACAATTACCGAAGATTGTAGGTTTAGTGTTGCTGACGATATAGTACGTGTACAGATGAGAAATATTGTAATAAGAAAGGGAGAGCGCAATGAGCATAACATTCTTTAACCAATGGAGGCAACTATTCCATCTAGGTTCTATGAATTGGATTGATTTTGATCTTATCAACATCTCATGGGAGATTGATAAGATGACTGAAGATTTTGGAATTGATGTTGCACTATTTGGATTTGGCGTCCATGTCCACTATGTCTCCAGGAGAATGCGCAGATATTTCGATAGTGCGATGGAAAGCTGTAAGGACAAAAGTAAGAATCCAGACGTCAGTCTTTAAGATATAAAAATAAGACCCCACTTAGTTGTGAGGTCTTTATTTTATTCCTTAATTTTTTATCAGACATCCTTGCGGGCTTCGCCAGCCTTTTTACCAGCAAATCCAGCAGTTGTTATAAGTCCTGAACCAACAAGACCAATCTTGAACACACCATCAGCGATGCCGTCAACTCCACCAGTGACAAAGCCAAGCGCTCCACCAGCAAACGCAGCTAACACAATAAGGCCAGCCTTGCCCCAATGTTTTTCGTTTAGCTCCTGGCCAAGTTTTACTAATGCAATAGCAGCAAGTGATAATATTGATTCCATTTATTTATCTCCTATTTTAAATATGTTCTTCAGAAGCTGTGTAAGCTCCTGTAACAGCTTTTTAACATCTTGTAGTAAGGTTGTAGTCTCTTTGTCTAAAGACCCCTCAGACGGCTTCTCATGAGCTTGTGGAGGTATAACCTCTGGTTTCTTCTCCACTTCAGGTGCTGGTGCTGGGATTTCAGTAAGAGCATCTAATGAAATACCCCAATCTCGGTTACCATCAGTTGAAGATTTACTGCGTAAATAAACCTTACCCTCCCACTCTGTTTGGGTTTTGAAGTCAATATCGGTGCCAGCCTTGATGACAGAACCAACAGGCCTCTTATTAACAAGGTCATAAACATACAGATCAACTGCAGCCCTCATATAGCGCGGGTTGTCCATTGCAGCCCATGTTGGTCGTGTAGGTACTGGTGCTGGAGCTGGAGCGGGAGCAACCTTATTACGAACATTACCCCAATCGTCGTCTTTACTAACTTCCTTAGTTGCTGCGATTTGGTTTAAGCGATCAAGATTATAATTACCAGGACAATTTGTTGATGTAAATTGTCGGTGTGGCACTAATGGAAGGTAACCATATATACTGCGTAACTGAGCTATAACCTCAGCAACAACATCATAATCTTCATCTCGACATCGAGGGTCGCATTCAATTGATATCGTATATGGGTTTGCCGAGTTGGTTGCCCATGATGCGTTTTCCAGGTCAATCAGACAGGCTGCTCGCCTACCTGTTCCTGTGGCCACAATGTGTGCAGAGCTACTACCATTCGGCCGACATAGCCAGTTAATAACACCCTCGTATGATGGGTTGTTCTCAGGGTTTCCCCACCAATGGATAGCAATAGCTTCAATAGTTCGAGGTCGTCCCCATGTAGCGTATACATCTGCAGCCCCTGTGTAGTTTGGACTGTTCCATTGTGTTTGCCAATTAAATGCCATTATTTGTTCTCCTTTAATTTAGACAGCTCATGTTCTAGAACTGCAATCTTTTTATTCTTTTCGTCTAGTTCGACTAGTAGTGCGTCGAGTCGTGCCTTGGTCTTGCTGTGGTCCTCACGTTCCCTATTAAGGTCTTCGGTTAGCCTCGCAATTTGATGCTCAAGGTCATCTTTTTCGGTACGTAGTTTACTAATCTCATCGAATAGGAAATCCACCTGCTGAATCAGGGTTTCAACTTTTTTATCGGTTTCATAGATTTGAGTCACAGACACCGCTTTATCAGCTGCATCACCGTCGGTCTTCTTATCTCTGAAAGCAACGATAAATGTAGCAGCTGCTGTAATGACTAAAGATATGGCAGTAATAACCGCTGCAATGTCTAATTTTACTGCTTCAATCATCGTTATTCCTTGTTTTTGTTTCTGTTTGTAATTGCTGTTTCTGGGTTAATGGGTGGCTCTAGTAGGATAAAGAACGCCCCAAAGGCGAGTATATAGTGTGCTATTATTGTTGATAGCGGCGCTGGAGGTCCGTTACTAAACAGTAGGTCCGTTAACATTCCAGTCCCCATGAGCCCATAAAGAACCACAGATAATCCGATGCCCAGGCGAGCGGTTTTATATGACCACCTGGCCAGGGCTCCAGCAATCATAGCTCCGCACAGCAACCATAGTAGTCCAGTCATCCAGTACGGCAATATGGTACACGCCGCATTGACCATAAATTTCCTGGGATACAGCAATATACTTAAACCGCTAACAAACGAGGCGGTGGCCACACCAACATGCAATCTCCATAGGAGTGCGTGGGTGGCCCTGAGATTGATATGTTTACTCATTCTTCGGTTCTACTCCTATTTTTTTCTTATACGGCTCGCGTTAATGAACACCTGTTGCTCCAACTCTTTCTTTAGCTTTGGAGGAATCTCATCGTGCTTTGAGTAATAGTCAGACAGTGCATCACGCACTTTCTCGTTGTACTCTTTAGCAACCCGCCTTGCCCTGTTTTGATCACCCAGGGTTGCAGCATCACGAGCCTCCTCAAGAGCCTCTTTGCGACCCTTAACCTTATCAATGGCCGAGTAAAAGTCGTAGTATTGCTGCTTGAGTTCTCGAGTTTCCTGTGAATCAACCTTATCTGCCTGTTTGTCTGACAGCGTTGGGAAGCCATCTTTAATCCATTGACGACCAGCTTCTGTGGTATATTGACCGAATATTGTGGCGTTAATCACGCTGTTTTGGTCCATATCCTGTAGATAGCGAAGCTTACCTTTAGAGTTACGACTTGCGCCTGTGGTTGTTGATTCATAACCCTCGACAGATTTCTTGAGCTGAGTACCAGCTGGAACAATACCAGACCAGTTATCCTCCCAGAATTTATCAAAGCCCTTGCCCTGTAAGGCCTGCATCAACCCAGTCTTGTTCTTGCCATCACCAAACATAAGTTGCACCAATGGTGATCGATAGATACCGTCACCACCCTTAACCTCTTTTCCGGTTAATGCGCCGATGTATGGAGCCACCTGGTCGTAGAACGGTATCCATTCTGTCTCACGCATCCCCATAATAGGCTTTAGTGTTTCGGTTAAAAGCGTTGCTACAGCAGCTGCCGCAACAATATTACCCGTTGCCTTAGCGTTTAGTCTGAGCTTACCATCTGCACCGCGCTCAACCATGCCCTTGGCTGTCCTGGCCATAAAGCCAGCCTGCTTACCGGTAAAGGTTGCAAGTTGTGTCAGGGAGCGAACGCCCTGTCCATTAAAGGCTAATGGCATATCAAGCTTAGATGTCATAAACTGAGTGTCTGTGGTTTTACGGATGGCATAATTTATTGCCTCTTCACCAACAAGGCCCATGCTCTTTGCCTTAGCTTTTGCACCCGCATACGCAGCCGCACGGAAGAATGTGTCAGCAGAGGTCGTTAAAGCAAGTAACGCGTTAGCGCCCGCAGAGGCAGCATTAGAGATACGCCCACCAGTGCCATTACCAGCTAATGCTCGTAATTCAGAGCTAACAAGACCGCCGTCAAATATACCACTACCTCGCAGCTCAGCCCTACCAGCCTTAGTGGATAGCATGTGAATACCGTCAACCAAGCCAACACTGGCCCATTTGGTGCCAATACCTGCAATAGAGTTCACAAGCTGTGACGACTGACGTATTGCAGTTGAAACAGACAGACCCATCGTTGCAGCAGCAGAAATCATACGCTGTGTTCCAAGCGCTTGAGCATAGTAGTTTTTTGGCTCACCACCAAACTTCTGAACAGCCCAGTTCACCATCTGGTTAACCATCACCTCGGCGTTACTCTTGTTTTGGCCCTTAACCTGTTTAATATAGTTGTCAAGGAAATCAGCATATTGGGCTGCATTCTTAACCTCATCTTTAGCAAGTTTTAACTGGACAGACACATCATCAAGCTTCTTTAGTGCTGGCTCGATGGTTAGCTTCTCGTTGAGGCCCGAGGCATAACTTGTTAGAACCTCCATCACATCACGGCTATACATATCGGAGTTCGTTTCTCGGCTTTTAAGGTTGCCAAAGTTAATGTCTCCACTAGCCTTGACATCTCCAAAGAAATGCTTGTACAACTCTGAATTGTGTTCTTTGATGTGTGGGAAATAAAACTCTTTGAATGTGCGGAATCCCGCCTCATCAAGCAGCTCTTTCTTTTCATCAAGAAACTCTCGGATTAAGGTAGCTGCTTTTTCGTTTTCCAGGGATAGCGTACTACGCTTACCCTCAAGGTAATCAACGATCTGGTTGAGTTCTTCCTTGCTCTTTGGCAGAACCTCCTTAATTGCTTTGAGCTTCTCGACATCAGCCTTGTTCATGGCGTTGGCCTTAGCGGTGCCTTTGATTAGCTCAGAGTGAGGATCAAAACCAACATCTCGCAAGCCACCCTTCTCTAGCATCTGTGACGGTGATGTGGCGCGTGAAGCCGCCATTTCTCTATCACTTAGCTTCGCCACCGCATCCTTGGTTTTAGCAATCTGGCTTTCGGAGACGACCTGAGCAACCTTGTCACGTGCTTCAGGAGAGCGTCTCAGCTCCGCCTCTGGGTTCGCTGAATTAGCCACACGGCTAAGCTCAGCAGAACCATTGTCGAACCGCTTGGCCTGTTCCAGGTTATTAACCAGCCTTTCTCGTTGAGCCTTAACCTCAACTTCATCTGGAGCCCTGAACTTATCTGGATTATTGGCGATGAGCATGTTTGTGTCATCAACAACCTGCTTGCCCCGCTGGTCTAGTCGGTCTTTAATCTCGTTCCATTTCTCAACCTCGGGTAGGTCTTTCTCTCGAACAAACTCAAGCTCGGCTAGGTCATCCTTGTACTGTGCATCAAGCTTTTGTCGCTCTGCTACGTACCGAGGCTCAGGCATTTGCTGAATTTCCTTTAATCGCTCATTGTATGCCCTATCCATATCAAGGTGAGCTTGATTGTATTTTCGGTCATTCATTAGCCCATCAAGCATGGTGTTAACCTTACCCTGGTCGTCCAGAACCTCTTGCGCGGCCGCCTTGAGTTCAACAGGCATATTCTCATTTGCAAAAATCTGAGAGACATGCTTGATGTCTGGCTTCATCGGTCGTGTCGCAGACTCGGGTATTTTACCCTCATCAAAGTCCTTAAGCGCTTGCTTAGCCCCCTTAATGTCGTTAGGCAGGCCGTTATCTAGGAAGCTAGCCTTGTCCTTCTGATCGACACGAAACTGGGCTTCATCGCGAAGCTCCTGGTAGCGCTTATAGTCTGCAGCTCTGTCTGCGGTGCGTTCACCCGCCTGAAACTGCTCTATCTGCCGAGCCAGCTCATCGTCGCTAATCTTGGAGAATTGTGTACCAGATGTTGGTGTTGTATTTTCTACATCAACCTTCCCGGCGGCACCGTCAACATTGGCAATATCTCCAGCATCGGCCTTCCCCTTTCCGTCCTTGATACGACCAACACCACGACCAATAGCGTAGCCGCCCATATTGAATGCGCCTTGTGTCACAGCAGACATTAGGCCCTGCTTCGTCCCCTCCTCGAGAGCTTTGCCTAGGTCTCCGGTTTCACCATATGTCTTTGCTGTACCTTTGACAGACTCAAGCCCACCAAATAATGCAGCGTCCTTAGCAGCCGCCTTGGCAGCGTCCTTAGCTGTGACCTTAACAATCTCGCCTGCCGCGTTACGAGCAACAGAAGAGCCGGCTGTAGCCGTAACACCGCCCTTAAGGAGTGACGTCGGATTCGCAAACTGTGTAGCGTCCAAGCCAACCTCAAGGCCCTCGCCCGCTAACCGAGCGAAGTCTTTTATGTCTCCCTTGCCACTGGCAATCTTGGATGCCGCTTCATCAGCTCCCTTTGTGCCGCTAATGCTTTCGCCACGAATGTCTTTCTGGCTGTGTATTAGGTCGCGTAGCTTTTCGGTTCCTTCAAGGTTCTTGAGACGACGTTGTTGCTTCTCTTTTTCTGAACCACCCTGCAGCTGGTTAGCAGCTTCATCTAGAAGAGCACCACCCTGTACCGCGACATCGGCGACCCTACCGGCGCCCTGTTGCACACCAGCAACCATCTTACTGCCCAAATCACCAGCACCCTCTAGGAGTTTTTGCCCCCAAGATTTCTTGTCCTCCTGCTCCTTCTTGCGCTTCTCTTCGGCTACACGCTGACGTTCTTTGGCTTCATTTATCTTATTATTATAATCCTCTTCTTCTTTTTCTATTTCTTCAAGCGACCTTATATTCTTTATTGCGCCACCATAGATTTGCTTAAACAGATCCTCATCCACTACTATAACTCCTTATCCATAATAATATTTCCAGCCCTTGCTGTTAAAATCATTTTGAGCGTCTTCTGGCACGTATTTCCAAAACTCCTTAGCGAATTGGTGTGTGTCCCCACCGGCGAGACGATACGCATCACGTGCCAACTGGAATACATTAGAAGTAACACCGCCCTTGGAGGCCGCTGCCCCGATGATGCCCATAGCCGATTCATACGGAGATAGTTTCTTAGGCGCTTTACCTGCTCTAGCAAGTGCATTCTGACTTGCTGTGAAATTACGTTGTACTGCGGCTTGTCGCTCCTGGAACTGACGCTGTTTATCAGCCTCCTTGGCTTGGAACTCCTGCTGTGCAATCATTTGATTCCATGAGTTGAGGTCGCTCTGCTGCTTATCGACACGACCCTGAGCGCTTAGTCGCTGTTCTTTGCCGAGCCCGGCTAGCTCACTCTCAAGGCGCATATCCTCTTCATTCTGCTGGAAGTTTGCCTGCTGTAAACCCGGCAGGAACTTAGTTGATAAATATCGGGCCTGCTCATCCTGTGGTATGCCGCTAAATGAAGCGCCGCGTCCTGTGGCCTGATTATTGATAGCGTTAAAGCCCTCTCCACGTTCTGCGTATATTCCGGCACGCTGTGCCTCATATTTCTGCGGCAGCGCTGATCGTCTTCGCTCAACTACGCTACGACTTGCAGCATAAGCTGGGTCGAGGTCTGCCATAGCCTGAGCAAGTGTTTGTACTGTTGGTGCTGTTGCCATTTATATTCCTTTTATGACTGTTTGTTCTATTATTACTATAGCATATTGTTGTGATTTTGTCAACAGTTAAATTGTATTTGGTGGTACGATATATACAGAGATTTTCATTTTCCATTTCGCCACTGGAACAGTTAATATCTTAGATGAATTATTAAATATCTTAATAGCTGACCTTACAGAACGCCCTGATTGTAATGCAAATGGAAAAAAATATATACCAACAGGGTTATGTCCACCCGCCTGTGATGTTGAAACCGCAAAGCCACCTTTTCTTATAGACCCAGGTTGTAAATTGCCTGTTGCGATACTAGAATGTACTTGTGGTAAACTAGGTACAATCCAAGAGGCAACAGGTGTCGAACGTGCATTACCAATATCATGATAATCTCCATAAATCGTCATAGACGCATTTGGAGCAATCTGCACACCTGGTGTAGTGAGTGTTTCCTGATAAGAACTAAGTAAACCATTAATAGTATAATCGCTATGAAATATGAAATCATTAGGGTTAATGGCCATATACCCTCCATATCAGCTTAGACGGCGCCATTGTCGCACTTGAGATAAGTTCGCCCCTATGGTTAATATATGCATTAGAATGTTTAGAAATAACTGTTTCACCCCCCCGTTGTGATTCTTCGTATACCGACCAGTCATTATCCAGTGTAACCCCTGTTGCCAGAATCTTCTGACCAAAGTCTCCAGCAGCAACATTAGTACTGCCAGAGCTAATTTTTGGTGGATATTGGAAGTCGCTATAAAATATATAATCTTGTGGATTTGTTATCATAATTTAATACCAACTACCCTATAATAAACTTTAGTTACACCGGCTGGTGCTTGAAGAAATATTCTAATCTTACCTGAGTAAGAACGTGAACTAATGGATAGGTCTGTGCTAGTTCCAGTTCCATATCTTGGAGAATCCTCCGAATACCATGATTGGCCATCGACACTGACCGAAGCCTGAACCAACATTAGCTCTGAGGTATATGGCACCTCGATATCTACGTAGTTGCCGTTTGTGCCAGTAGGGTAGACAGTGCTATCCTCTTTTGCGAAAACAACCCTGTCAATCGTCCCCTCTGATAAAAAGTTAAAGTCTGTAGACTGTAGCGCCATATCACTTCTCTAATGCTTCTAGGACATCAACGCCTTTTTTTGAGATAGCCACAACATAGTTGCCTTTGGGCGCACGGCCGATGAGGATGCGGTTTTTACCGTCCTCATCTTTAATGACCTGTGTGCGGTTCTCGGACTCGATTTGCCTGAACATGTCGTTAAGTGTCGTGGTTAAGGTTGCCATGTCCATATTTGGTGTCAGTTGAATCGGTGATAGCATATCTACCTCTCAAACGTTATTGTCCACGTCACCTTAAGTGGTGCTTGGTGGCTGTACTTGTTCTGATAGTTAAAGGATATTTTGTTCGGATAGTACTGCGAGAAGCCAATACTGATTGCCTGATCTGTCGCCGCGACATAACACCCCACAATATTTGCAGCGGTGCAACCTGATGGGAATGATATGTCTGTGTGCAGGTATCCGAAGGTATTGCCAGCAGTCGTCTGGTCAAATGTACCAGTTCTCGTGTATCGCTTATATCCACCGTAGTCCGTCACCAGCCAACCGTCTTGGTCGTATTCCCGCTTAACGAGAAGTTTGTCGCTTGTGATCGCCTGTGGAGCAATCTTCTCGCGGGTCACCGCTGAGTTCTTAAGATTGGCAGAGTCAATATTGCCGTTAAACTCACCGTAGATTTTACCGAATCTCTCGTTGATAGAGTTAGCAGAAGCCTCCTGCCCGTCCTCTATCTGTGCGTAGCTTATAAGACCCATGAGTAACCTCCTAAAGCCTCTTAGATTTATATGAATATTGTGCGCCAACAAATGCCACCCGGTTATTTACACCCCGCCTGGAGACGCGTAGTTGCCAGTAATATGCGTATCCTGAGTAACTCTGTCGCTTCGGCTTGAACGACTTGCTGCCTCCATATATAGTGCCGTCACCCCATTTGAACTCGCCCCACTTAGCACCATTGGTTGTCAGCAACTGCTCTTTAACTTTCGGGCTGTCCTCAAAGTCTTTATCCATGGCTAGGTTTATTCTAAATGTGTTATCGACACCCTGCAGGATTGGGTAGAACCTACGTATACGCTTACGCTGCATCGGGCTCTTCATGCTGTCGTACTTGAGCCGATACTCGAAGTCGATGGGAGCACCAAGACTGTGATAGTGCTTCTCTGCGAGATATGCCGTGGCTGTTAGCGAACTGAACTCAGCCAACTGGTGGTCGTCATCCGCATCGTTATAGTACAGTGCACGGTTAACCCATGTATCAGTGTCCAGCATCAACTCCTTCAAGTCTTTGTCGAACACAACGCACAAATCGTTATCAGCAGATCCGCTAGACGACATGTAGAAGCGCACCTGATTCTTCCATATCACCGGAGTGATCTTAGCCTTCTGATTACATCCATCAAACAGCGGGTTAATGAGGGTGGATAGCTTCTGATCGCTGGAGCCGTTGTAAACATAAAACCCGTCGTCCGAGACAAAGTAGATAGAGTTTTCATCATACACAACGCCCCTTTGACTTATTGCGCCCTTGTTACCGGTTGACTGCCTAAGGGAGAAGCTACCACGGTCATAGCCACTAAGGATGTATTTGTTGTCCTGTGTGAACACAACCAGCGTGTCTTGGAATGACACCAGTGATGTGACAGGGGATCCGTTGTGCGGCCGAGGAACGTACCAGTAACTGACAGATAACCATGCGTGGTACCACTGCTCTCTCGATGTGGTCGGGATTTTACCCGTCGGGTCATAGGCTGGGTTGCCCGGGTTCTCCGAGAATACAAGCTTATTTGGGTCACTTGCCACAACGCCCCATAGCCGGTCTTTGTGCATGATGATGTCTGACAATATCGGCAGCTCTGGGTCTGTTATGTATTCGATACCAGTGTCTATGATGCTAATATCATCAATGTAGAAGTTGGTGGAATCAGCCTTGAAGTCGACTGTAGTAACGTCGGCTGTAGGAGTGAAGTAGAACTCCATCTTTGTCCATGCCCCCGGGACGGGTCGGTTTGTGCCCTGTAGCACTGCGGAGTTGTTGTTGACTGTTAAGAATATGTTACCGGATGCGGATGAACCCTTCACCCAGTAGCTCATCTTGTAGCGCCTGTCCTTGAATAGCATCATTGCCAGCGAAACACCTCGCTGCCCGCCAGCAGCAGAAACAAGTAGAGACGCCGGAGCACTTTTGTAGTCTGACACGCTCCTAGCTATCGCCGAACCAGCGGTTGCTGTATACCCACCGGTGTTAACCTCAAAGCTAGGATTGGGCACAGTGTTCTGCACATTAGCTTCTATTGTTCCGTCCCATGCGGTGAGCTGATCGTGCCCGTTTACCCAGAATACTTTGTTGTCACCATTGGTGAACCTATATTCATTGGCGTGCGGGCTAAGACCTGAAATGATCTCCACTAGATTACCGTTGGCTTCATCAATGCGGTACATAGAAGTGCCATATGCCACCAGTGTCGTGTTCTGTCCGTTGTCTCGAGCAAACCGGTAAGCGCCCTTGTCCGTTTCGCTAGGCGCTGAGTAGATTTTATAGTTAAGTGAATACGGCTGATGTTGTAATTGTGACAACGCTGAGTCTGTCTTATACGCCCCGCTCCCAGTGGTTGTTGCCGACAGCTTATAGAATCCCTTGCCATCGTCCTGTATATTGATTACAATCCAGTATTTACTGTTTGCATTCAACGCTGGGGCTTGTATGAATCGTGCTGGTAAATACTTAGGTGTTTTGCCGATGTCGCCACCCTGTATCGAAGACTCTGCTAGTAGCCGACCCGGCTTGCCTTTGTCGTCAGTATATACACTAACCATGAGCGGCCCTATAGCACCACCAGTATTTGAAACACTAAGCTCAACGGTCGTGAGGCGCTCTGTACGCGACGCTGTGAACTGAATGGCATGGACACCCAGAATTGCGCCAACGTCCACGAGAGAGCCCCCTGTGACGTCAGAGAGGCTATCTAGCAGCGTTTCTCGTAACTGCTTGGTGTAATACCCCGGGCCCTTGCGTGAACTAACTGCCACCCGTCGGTCGTCACTCTGTTGTGCGTATAGGCGGAAGTTCTTGGAGTATGGTGTATGCCCATTGCTGATAAGGTCAACCGGTGTGACCATATCAAGCCCACGCAGGTCAAGCACGGATGACATTAGTTCTTTTCTTGCCATTTATTTATGTCCTTATTTGTTTATTCTTCATTATGATCGGGCCGTCTGCCTCGCGGTAGCCGTACCTATTAACCAGCTGTGACAGGATGTTCTGATACTGCCCCTCAACGGCGTTACCGAGATCGAAGTCCTCGTTTCTGTCTAGGATGCGTTTATATGCACCCAGTACAAGCAACTCCTCGAATTCCTCCGGGAGCTCAGGGATGTCGGTGTCCTGCTCTAGCCGCTTCGGCTTCTTAATGTAATACATCGTCATCGTGTATTCTTTGTCTGTTGGCGCAGACAACAGAATGTTGTTTGAGTACAATGCCCACATACCCGGGGCAGACGCTGGCGCATTCGCCACATCGGGATTTCGCTGGATGAACTCACGCCACCGAACCTGCATCTTGCTAAAGCCGGGGACACCGGCTAGTGTCTGTGATTGCATCAGCGCCAAATCATCCGGCAGCTGAAACATCGAAGCGCCGGCCGGGATAGTTCCCTGAAATATCTTCTCCTGAAACGGCAGTTCAAACTGGTTATATATGTTGCGCAGTGTGTCGTTGATAAAGTTATCAACCACCTCCGGTTCAAACTCATCGTCATCGAGCTTATCAACCAGAACACGCTTTCTTATTCCTGCTAAATTATATGCCATGTCCTAACCTATAGTGGTATTACTGTTATCCTTCTATTAAAGAAATTTGCATGTCCGCCAATAGTCTTGTGCATAACTGTGAACACATTTCTGCCGGGACTAAGCTGTGTAACCGGGAATATTCCTGTTGACGTGATTGCGAAGTTAACCTGACGTGAGTCGATGGCATTCGCGCCTGATGCAGGTACATTCGAATTCCCCGTGATAGCGAAGCTTGTCATCGACGGGTTATTGTTATTATATTGACCGGACTGCAGAATAACTAAACACATGCCAGAGTCGCCTATTTCCGCGGTTACGCTTAGTGGTGTTGGCAGCTGGGCCCAATCATTGGAGGCCAACGCATGGTCGGCGAATGCGTATGCAGTTGCGATATTGTGCATCGGTGAGAATATATCGACATATCTCTTAACGGCACGTTGTGTCGGAAACAGTAAGTCATCGTGACCAAGCTTATCGTTGACGCTCTTATTGGCAGTGTCCTCTTTTGCATTTAGTGCTGTGCGCTGCGGGCCTGAAACCGGCTTGTTTACGTCACTTGTGTTATCAACATTGGGCAGACCAACGGCGACCTTATTAAGTGCTTGCCATGTCTTATCCCCTCGCCAATATTGTGCAGAATGACCAGCCGCTATCCGAGGCTCCTTGTTGGCGAGTCCAGGAACCGTTGGTGTATCGGCACTGCCGCCCAGATCACCAGATAGCCTGATAATGCCCTTGGTAGTGGACGTTGCATCCGACGGTGCTGAGCTAGGTACATTCTTGAGCTTAGAGTCAACCTCGCTCTTTGAGTATGTTTCTGACTTTGTATACGTCGTCGCTTTATCTGCTTTCTGGTTAAGTGACGAAATAGTCTCGTCCTTGAACGCAACCTCTTTAGCCTTAGTACTGGGGTCATACACAGACTTGATCATATCACCAGCACCAGCTGGGGTCTTCCACGAAAAATCATAATCGGCATTCGAGTTCTTGACTAGTTGCTGCCCAGCGCCACCGCCCCTAGGGACGCTAACACCGTCTTTACCTGCAGGTCCTGCTGGGCCAGGATTTCCTTGCTTACCAGGTGCGCCCTGACGACCATCGATTCCCCGTTCTCCCGGGTCACCCTTCGGCCCTCTTGCTAATGTGGCCAGTGTTGCGACAGCCATTGAATAATTATCGAGATGCCCGGCGTCGTCCTTGTCTATGATCGGGAGTCTTGCCTCGGATGTTAACGAATCTTTTGGTGGCAAACTGCTAATCGGTCTTGATTTTATACCTGCCATAATACTCCAGTTTCTATAATAACTTGTTTCATAAATACAGTGTCTTCTATCTCACGCTCCGACCTTAGCAATGTGTCACCATCCTCCAGCGAGAACAGAACTTCATCATTGTATGCTAGTATGGTGCCGGCGAGATAGTCGAATTCGCCGCTCTCTACTGCGGCTGGCTTTAATAAGTCCATCTGTCCTCCTTACAATAAAAGCCCCCTCCCTTTTTACTTAGAGAGGAGGCCGTCTATTTTAGCCACCCAAACTAGACAGTTCGTTTAATAACAACACCGTGGTCAGGGCGGAGGACCTTAACGCCGAACAGCTCTGAGGCAACAACGTCATCTTGGCCCTTTTTGTAGTCACGACCGAACTCAATCATTGGAACACTCTGGGTTGCACCGATGATCGCAGAGCGGTGGAACATCAGGAATTGGTAAGCAGGGTTAACACCACTATCTTTTCCGATAGTATTAGTCACGTAAACAGGCATACCGTAAATCTCACCAACGAATCCATTCTTGCTCTTGACAAGACCACTCTCACCAACTTCTTTGTAAGCGGTAAACTGAGGGATCTTGCGCAGGTCAGCACGACCAATACCGTTAACAACGATGAAGCGGTCGTCCTCTGGCACGTTCTTCATGTCAAGAACAGCAGCAGCATCAACAATCTTTTCAAAGGTCAATGCAGCACCTGAATTAATCGGAGCGTTCGTAAATCCAGCAACGGCTTTCTTGAACACCTCAGCATCCTTAGCACGGTCAAGCCAGCGACTTAGTCGAGCCTGAACAGGTGAACGCAATTCATACGCACTCTGTGCTTTCAGGGCGTCTTGGATACCGACACCGTGACGGATGTAGCGATCGATGAGCAAGTCAACAGTCGTTACATCAAGGTTGTCAATTTTTACGTCAGTACCGACGGTGTAGTTAGTAGCATAATCTGCGTCAACTTCGCCGATGAATGGGATGTGTAGCGTGTCACCCTTGCTTGAGATTTCGCCACTGTAGCGAGAATCAATCAGTTGCCACAGCACTAAGTTGTCAAGACGGTTGTCAGCGAGCTCTTTGGACCACAACTCAGGAACAAGTCGCTCAGAGAAACCGACATCAGTAGTATTACCAACAGCACCAGTGCCGACGGTAGGTTGAATTTGGTTTGCAGCCATTTTGTTTATTTCTTTCTTTTTATATTATTTAATAGTTTATCACTAGCGTAAGCCAGCCTCCTGAAGAAGCTTGATATGCTCTGGGTCTCGCGGATTGTACACATTCGTGAGCCACTCAGCAGTAATCTGTGGCTTCTTAGGTTGGCCACCCTGCACAGCGTGGGATTGTGGAGCCCCACCTTGCAGTTGCTTGTTAATAGATTCCCGCTCCTCTCGGCGAATTGCTTCAACGTCAACGCTTGCGTTGGTGTTCGCACCAGACCGTAGGCGGGCCATGTCGTATAGCGTATCTAAATCACGTGAGAGGGTCTTGGCATACATTCTAGCTTGTTCTTCTCCAAACTGTGGTGTAAGCTCTGCGACTTTCTCGTTAAGTATCTCAACCATCACAGGCTCTAGGGATTTATCACGATTTTCACCCTGCCAGAATTGATTGACACGGTTTTCGTATTTAAGATTCTCGACTTCTGCTTTTAAGCTTCCGTCGCCCAGATCCTCTGTTGCTTCAGAGATACTTTTATTGGATGTAGCATTACGATATGCCCTCTGGTTGTCGTGGGCGAGTTTCAGGGCACGCTTGACGTCATCGCTAGCAGTTTCAAGGTCAAAGCCTTGAGCTTTAGCGAATTTAGCAAGACCGTCATCAACTTGAGTAGTGCCGCCCTGCTCATGTGTTTGTTTTTGTGTTTCAGTGTTTTGCTGGGCGGTGTCTTCTGATACTGACCCTTGCGATTGCTCACGAGAGTTAGCATCCTGATTCGATTGTTCCGCCGATTGTAGTTGTTCAGTCATTTGTCCAGTAGGCTCATTAGAGGCTGGAGATTGGTCAACGCCCTCGGTAGGGGAATTATTCATCTAGGATACTCCTTTGGTTTAGTAATCTATTATTTCTGTGATTATGCAACGTTGGGTGTTGTAAAATCCTCAACGTACGTTTTTACTATATCACATCCGACGCTTCTTTGCAATAGGTAAGCGTACTTTTCTGGTTCAAAATCTAATTGCAAGTCTTCCTTACCGTTAAATGTAGGTACATGACGATACACCTCAATTGGCCCTGAGGCCATCACAGAGTGCACTTCCTTTTGCAATTCGATGAATTCTATGAACCTTTGATAGGCAAGGGTCTTAGAAAACCCCTGCCATTCGTTACGAATTTGTTCATATTCTGATAAAGCTTTATCAGCCATTCTTACTCCTTATCTCGGCCGTGAACTGGCATGTAGCGTTGTGCTAGGTTGGTCAGCCCGTATCCGCCTTATGTTGTTTTGCGATGTGTCTGCTCCGCCACCGCCCTGTGTGCCACTCTGCTGTCGTAGACGAGCAGGGGATAACTGTCCTGATGGAGACCCCCCACCATCACCAGACATCAGTGCCATAGCACCAGGCGTCATCACGGTGTCAGCTTGTGTTAGGGATGGATCAACTGCTTGACCATCTGGTCCCATAACAGGCTGCGGCGCCGTAAGCATCTCTTCAATATCATCATCAGATAGGAACTTACCAAACAGAACTTTATATTGCTGACGCAAGAATGCTTCCTGGTTAACGAGTGGATTACCCAGGCTGAACTGTGCGGCGACCTGCATAGCCTGTGACAAGGCGGCAGTTTCTGCGTCCATAGTGGCCTCTAGGACAACACGTGGCTCATATTCGCCCTGGTATGTCCCTGGGTTATATGTCTGCCATTCCACACCCTTTTTACCAACGATACGTACAGCAGTCTGTGTATCAACAAAGATCTGAATCATCTTGTAGATAATACGAGCTAGCTGTGCAAATCCCTCGTCCTCTAAGTTCTGAACCTTTGTTGTAAAGCGCATAGAGGCCTGCTGCAACTGAGCCTGAACCTCTGTGGCGGTTGTGCGGCTAAACTTCTGGGCAACACCCTGCACGGCTGCATCAGCACCAGTTGCATTGCGCATTTGCTGACGTAGGCGTTCGATCTCACCGTCTGCCGATGGACTGATGTCATTCTTTTCAATAGGCGACAATGCACCCTTTGGAATTGGGAACACAGCACCCGGACTTGATTCAATCTGCTCTGCCATATGTTTGAACCGAGGGTCAATCTGCCACATATTATTTAATACATAGGCAACATTGTCTCGTTTCTGACTTGCAGTGTCGTTAAGAGCCTCCTGCGTCGGTAGGATAACCTCAACATCACCACGTGCAAAGAACAGACTAGAATCAACGTAGTTACGCAAAATAGCGAACGGTAGGAATCCTTTTATCTCCGGCACTGTGTGCTTGCCCTTGATTACCTGTCCATCAATCTCCACCTCGGTGTCAATAGTCTGTTCCGCCTTATGATATGGATTCTCGCCATCATAGATAACTGTGCCGCGGTTGGCAATCATAACTTTGCGATATTGTGTATAGTAGGTAATAACCTCAACCTGCTCAGATATCGCATCCCTACCAAACGTTGAACCAATAAACAATTCCTTGCGGTCTTTATCTGTTTTGTCATTTTGGGAACCAGCAGAAACGGCGTCTAAGTTCTTATATTTGCCCCTGACCTTACCAGTGGTTGGGTCAACCTCTTTTTCCTCTTTAAGCTGTTTAAGGCTAGTAAGGAAGCGGTAACCTGCGTAGCGTGGATATCCTGGCTCTTCTGGTCGATTCATGTGAGTTGCTGCTGGATCAACAAAGAAGTCTGATAATGGGATATTTTGAATTAACGGTTTACCATCTTTCCAACTAACCATGAATATACCGTTACCGTAAACAATCATATCACCGACCCAGTTCAGCATCTTCTCGGTCATATTATTGCAGGACCAGTAAAAGTCAACTAAGGCGTTAAGTGTGGTGGTATCCTGCTCTTGCTCTTCAGTTAATGGTAGGTATTTGAACTTAGGTTTTGTGCCCGCGATGGCGGCTTTCAAACTCTCCACAATAGCAAAGGTTTCTGGTACGAACTCATTAGCCACACCAACATAACCCTGCCTTGTCCTGATACTGTTATAGGCCTTGAAGCACTCAGACCAAACACCCTCATATCTATTTGAGATATAGGCACGTGCCTTGCCGAAGTCTTTCATAACCTCAGCAAGAACATTCTCATCTTTTTGAGCCTGGTCTGCAGGTGTGAGTTTCGGTGTGCTGTTTTTATTTTGTTTGCTCATTTATTTATCACTTTACTCTTTTTAGTTTTCTTCACAACGTTAAGCCCATGTACATCATTGTCCCCCCATGGGAATAACTGAAATGCGATAGCTTTAGCCATCACTGTGTCATCATGCTCACCCTCTTCTGCGTTCATGCGCCCCCGGTCATCCCGGACAAACGCAAATGCCTCATTGATAAACACTGTATCAAGGTCCTTATTTATCCTCTCACGAACAATCTTGATAAGGTCGTCAATCATAATCCTCTTAGTGCGGACATCTGTCTTCCAACCAAGGTTAGATGTTGGCTCCTCAAAGTCCTCATCATACCCCCTATCTCGTTTATAGAGATTGGTGTAAAAAGTGTCCCTTAGCTTCTGGATCGTTGTGAGACCATGGTTATTAACCTCGACACCCACTAAGGCATAATTGTAATAGGCTCCGAGTGCGCCAACGATTTCTCCGAACTTATCCGGATCGATGTGCCCCCGCCATCTTGCAACCGTTTGCATTGTGGAGATGTCAACCACCTCTGCCACAGAATAGTCGCCTCTTTTGAGACCCTCTGCGACGTCCCCGCCGATGACATACTCATGTCCAGGCTTTGGGTGGACCCATATTTTGAGCGGAGCTTTGTACGTAAAATCTTCTGGTTTTTCGTTTGGTTCGAAAGGAACTCTTTCCAGTGTGTATTGTTCATGTAGCTCTCCTGGGATTAGCTTGTAATATTCTGTCTCCTCAACCGGCTGAGCATCTTTCTCCATCTCCTGTAAGGATAATGTGTTAAAGACGTTCTTACCCGAGGCGATAAATGCCTCTTGCCAGGTGCTTGGATACTCCTGAGGTAGACGCTCTGGCGTTGATTCAAAGTTCTTAGCCTTGCGTCGATAGAAATGAATCTTCGCCGGGATGTGCGCAGGGTCAACATGAATCGTCTGGCCTGCAACGGTGTGCCCTTTCTTCATAAGATCAATAAGGAAATCCTCATACTCTGTCGTTTTTCCCAGCGGGACATCAAAGTCACGCTCATAGGTGTCTAGTATCCACCAAGGGAAAAAGAATGGTTCAAAGTTGTTGAGGCCCTTGACAGCAGCAACAAACTCTTTGTGAAAGTAATTACCTCTACCCTTTGCTGTGCTTTCTAAAAATATCATTGACGGCTTATCCATGACCTGTTCGTCTGGAACGGTTTCAAGCAAAGAAGCCACAAGCTCTTCACCGTTCTCCCACTCGCCAAGTTCGCTCCCGTGAAGTAGGTTGATGGTGTCAGAACGTCCTGCGGCCTTGTTCCCGGCTGTGGCAGTCTTGATAGAGCTACCCAGACCAACCTGCTTACCGGTGTCGTCAAATCGCTCAAACGACAAGTCTGTTCGGGTATTGTATCTAACCGAAGGCTTAAATAGCGGATTGGTGTTATCATAATACCTGCGGAACATCATGTACAGGTTCTTGGAAGAGCTCTCTTCGTGTCCAATAATCACTGAGTTGATGTTCTTGTTTGTTGATGTCCACCAATAAATAATAGCCTCTACGGCCGTGCTCAAGCCCATCTGACGGGCTTTTAGGATAATAGCCTTAACTGGCCGCTTCTCCTTGATACAAAGCAATACATAGTCGATAAGCACCCTCTGGGGTGTATTCGGCACAAATGGAATAATCCGAGAATGCTTATCTTTAATCTTCAGGTTGTTTTTACAATATCTATAGAAGTCTTTACGAATCTCAAGAATTTTATCCAGCTGTTCCTTATTAAGCTGCAGGTTCTCCATCGACTTCGTTTTCCTCTTTATATTTACGCAATAACAAGTTAATCAATTTTGACTTGTTCTTGAGGCCATCGTAGAACTCTTTGTTCTCTGGCCATAGATAAATCTGTCGTTTATTCTGGTTATACATATCATTCCTCACTCTTCATTGTTTTATTTACAACATTGACCTCATGCACCTCTAACGGTGAGAAATCAATTGCTAGCTTCTTCCCGTACGCTGGACGCACAGGAGCGGCGCCACGGCCACGAGACACACTCTCAAACTCCATCCAGGCACGCTTCTTATAAGCCTTGATAAGCCTGTTGCGGAAGCTCTTACTATTCCCCGCAAAGCGTTCATTAACCAGCCGCTTAAACTCACCAATACCAAGTTGTGTTGGTATATGATGAATAGGTCTGGTCAATTCTAATGCAGCTTCTAGTCGCTCTTCAAACATATCAGCCATCTAGCTCACCATAGCGATGCTCATCAACGGCCTGGATAAGGCGACCAATCTCGGTCTCAATATCCTCATCAGCTGTGACAACAACACCGACCTTTTTATCTCCATCGGTCACAACTAAGTGAACTCCGTAGCCGTATTGCTCTGTGTACCAATCATATTTACGAATCAGCGATGAGGCAACCTTTTGTACATCAGCCTCTTGTAAAAACTGTTCCATATCACCCTCTCTTTTATTATTCTAATTCTTGTAATGCCTGTTCCAGCCCCACATGAGCTGTGACCTGCTTTTGCACAAACATACCCTGGTCTGTGCCTAACAACTTGGCTGCTGCTATTCTATCACTTGCCTTTTCATATTTAGACAAAGCGATGTCCTCTAAGATAGACCTAATATGCTCAACATTCATTGTTCGCATAATTGCCTTAGCACTCTTAACCCATTGTAGGGCCAGGGAATTGCTCATAATATTCCGAGCATAACTTTCACTATACCCGGCCTTGATTGCTGCCTGGTAAGAGTTAGCATAGGTCTCTTCTTCATTGGGGTCCATGTAGTAGCGTAGCCAGTCAAGCTGTTGTTTTGAAGCCGTCCATTGGTTTGGCTGAACCGGAGTTCCATTCTCTCTGGTTTCCAAGACCTCGCGCTTACTAAACTTCTTGCCTTTTTTCTTGCCCATGCTATAACTATAGCATACTTTATTCATTCTGTCAATACTTTTGTGTTATTTTATACAACATTTTTTAGCAGTGGATGTTACCCCCCCCTATGATGTATGGATGTTTCAATAGTATGGGTAGTATATTTTTACTCCGGTGCTGTGTATGGACATTTGGTTAATATGGGTGATGTATTTTTAGGTCGGTCCTACTCTGTCCCCCCGTATCACACACTCACCACGTCAAGGCGTCGCCACCCATACCCCACCCATCGTCATTATTACAACATTGTAAAAATTACAACACAAAAATTACAACATCATAAAACACAACAACGCTACCATATTGTACATATTACAACAACATCAAGGCGCGCAACAACCACAACATCAGCCATCATAGTGATAGATTATAATGACATAATATTGCAAAAATGTCAAAATGATTGATAAAACACGATATAAAGCTTGTAAACTTCTGCTAAATATCACCCAATAGAATAATATTATAAAATGATGGTGTCATTGTGTCAAATATATGATAATAATAATTATATAGTAAAAGACTTGACACAACAGTATAATGATTGTATAATATTATTGCAACAACCAAAAAAAATGCGAAGAACACCTAGCACACCCCCGTTGACAAACACTATTTTTATTATAAAATATATATTGTGCTTATTGCATAAAAAAGTCATAAAAAAGTTATAAAAAGTATTGCAATTTATAAATAGACTTGCTATAATAAGAACATAGCAAAAATGCTAGAGAACTTACAATCAAATTATCAGCTTGTGACGAAAACACAAGTAAAACTAAACTAGATTGATTCAAATCTGATAAAATGGTTGCAAATTTAAAAGCACTATGCTATAATGAATACATAACGATAAGCAAGCCAGCGAAACTCTGGCAAGATAATTAACTAATAGGGCTTATAGTTATGACGAATGCTAGGCTAATAGATACCGCCGATTTTTGGCAGGTACAAGGCTTATAAATCCAGACACCAAAGCCAGCCACTAGTGAGACAGGCTATTGCTAGATATGCAAAAAGCCTAACGACGTGGGGGTTATGCAAGGTTAGGTGTGTACTTTAACAATTTAAAAGCTTATACATACTGACAAGCCCTGAAATTGGGCGGGGTGTATAACGATAATACGATTATAGCTTGGGGGCTTGACAAGATTAAGCCCCTTGTGCTACAATGGTAGCATAACAATAATAAGAAGAAGGGATAATATGAAACTATTCACAATCACGGCTACGCCGTATCATATACGAAATAAGCGCGAAAAAAATGAGTCACTAGTAGCTTGCTACCCTAGTAATGTAAGTGAAATACTTGCCAAGCATGGGATAGATGGATTCACAATGTACCAGGTTATGGGATATTGGAAGGGTAAGAGTGAGCCGAGTTTTAAGATTGAAATTGCTATTGACAGTGACTCAGAGAGGGTGTATACTGTAGCTAGAGAGTTACGATGGATGTACAATCAGGATGCTGTTATGCTAACCCTACCTGATAACACGGTAAAATTTATAGAGGATTAAGGGGGGGGTATAGTATAAAATTAAGCACGGCTGAATATATAGCACTGGTATTAACAATTAACGATAAGGAGTTATAAAATGACTAAGGCAGAACGGATAAAAGCGTATAATGAACTGTACCCAAGATTTAATATCACGGGTATCAAGAAGATGACAGAGAGTGAAATTGAATCACGTATTCAATGGGGTGGGCAGTCACTCAGGGATGTATACAAGCGTCCTAGCTATGCTAAGCTTGAAGCATATGATGACTTGCTTGAACAGTACCGCCCTAAGAGTGTACTAGCGATTCAAGGCAATAGCCAATCATTTTCAGTGCTATTGGTGGCGTGGAATGGCGATACGCTACATATCACTAAGGATAATAACTATCTGGTGGAGAGGGTATAAGATGAGTAAAGTATTTAAGGTAGAATTTAGCTATACAGTATATGGTGTAGCACAACACATTGAAGCTGATACGCAAGAAGAGGCTGAGAAGTGGCTATTCGATGAACTATCACTTAACGGCATCGGTGAGTTTACAGATGAGAATGCGCAATTTGAAGCTAAGGTGACTGACCGTGAATATAACACTCAGAATGCGAAGGAGATTGAATAATGGCAACAAATAACTTTACAAGCGTAAACCCCACGGGGATATATGCTATAGATTTATTGAACGATGACGGGGCGCAAGATGACCTTGACTTTATTCACGAAAATGTTATACGTGAACTACAAGGGATGGGACTTGACACCCGTGAACAAGATTGTTTAGGTAGTCAAGAGGGATGGCTGTTCGGTATGGTGTACGGGGTTGACAATGGCAACTATGAGTATGTAACTGTTGAACTACAGACACGCAATGGATACTATGAAGGCGCAAACCTTGATTATGTAGTGGGATACCTGGTGGATGGTGACGAGTATGACGATGAGTCACTAGAGGATGCTTATGTATTTAATAAGCGTAAACAGGATTATGTTGAAATATCTAAGACACGGGTGAAGAGGCTAAGAGCACAAGCACGGGCTATTGTCAAGAAGATTGATAAGGTATATAGCAATAACACGACAGTGTTACGCAAGGTTGGTCAGTTTAATAACGGAGAGGCGATATACGAGAGTGTATAGATATAAGCTAATGTTTAAAATACCACAGATTCAGACCTGGTTGACACAAGAGTTGACACGTGCTAGAATAACATTTAACCTAGATAAGAAAGGATAATTAAAATGGCAATATTTACAGGGTGGTACTACACGGGTGACCAGCCAACACAAGAATTCATTTTCGAGGCAGATAAGAGTTTGAAGGGTGATATAGAAGAACTTGAGACGGTTATGAGGAGAGAGATGCGTAAACGATTTGGCAGAAGCACAGCGGAGAACGCTACAATCGAGAACATCAGCATCGAATTGGATGAAGAGGCTATGCTAGAGAATATCATTGAGACGGTGAAGGGGCTAGACAGATATGAGGATTATGAAGCGGTAGTGGATAACGGCACTATATTCTTTTACGATGACGATGACGAGCTGGTGGAGGTGTTTAATGCTGGAGAGGCACTCAGAAACGCGGTAGAGCAGATTGAATCGAGTGGTAACGATGAGGCTGAAATTCGCTACGACGGCTTGAAATACTTTACCGTCAATGCTATTTATTAAATAACGGTTGAGGCACTAACGCCTGAACTATATAAGGAGAATAATATGCAAGTTACACGACAAAAAGATGGCAAAACTCAGTACCTGTATGCAGTAGAGGTGAATGAGCTTGACGGTGTCGCAGTTTACTACTACTGGTGTGGCGAGGACGGCATGAGTTTGGAAAAACTGACAAAAGCCCTGGAGCAAGACCATGCACACGTAGGGACGAATTACGAGGGATTAGCAGAATTAGCACAAAGTATTTATGATGGGGATGGGCTCTATAGAGTTTACGCAGAGGAAGTATAAACTATGAAAATATATATCGAGGACATCACCGAGGATTACGGGGCGCACGGCGTATCAGTGTACAGTTTAACACATGGAATGGACTTCTATTACGCGGAGGTCTGCGCAAATGGTATCAGACTGCTTGATAGCGATGGGTTTGGCACTGGCGAAGAGATGCGCAAGGACGACCCGATGTATCCAAAACTAAAAGAAGCAATATTAAAACACATTATAGGAGAAATGGAAAATGAAAATTAAGAAACCAAGCAAAAAACAATTCAAGGTAACACTATATGTAGTGGGTGCCATTGCACTTGTAACACTAGGTGTAGCGGGTACACTAAAATACCAATCATTTATCAATAATGTCAAGCGGGAGGGGGTAGCCGAATTTAAGCTGACATGCGAGAAGTTCAGCGACAAAGACAAGAAAACTACCTGGTTAGAGTGTGATGAATAGTAGCATAAGTGATGAATTATTAGAGAAAATAGAGGGGGATACTATGGGACAAGAGAACGAAGCAGCACTAGATGCAGCATACGAAGATGGGCTACAAGCCGGACGTGAAGAGATGGAGCTAGAGATGCTAGACCAAATCGATGAAGCACGTAAAGAAGGTTACGATGAAGGGTACGCTGAGGCACTTGAAAATGCTATTAAGGCAATGGAGGGACTACAGTAATGAGCAGTTTTGATGAAGACATCAAGGCGATGCGCAAACAGGTAACCGCTGAGGTTATTTACACAATCAATTCAGACCCCAAGCTATACAACCAGCTAAAGGATATCAAGGCGGGTAAGGAAATGAAAGCAGCGGTGTACGCTTATGCGGAGGAACACGGCGAATTCGGGCCTGTGTTTGAAGCCGAGCTGTATGTGCTAAATCGCAACGACTGGAAAGCTGTTGTGGAGGGTGTCTAGTGAAAATAAGGAAAACGCAGCCATCCCGCCTAGTGTTGGGCGGGGTGATAGCTACACTATATGTAGTGGTGGTTGTAATATTATGGCACTATGTCATCTACGGATAGGGTAAAAATAGAAAAAAGTGCTATAAAATTGCAAAAAACTATTGACAAATTAAGACAAGTGTGCTAGTATGGATAGTATGGGGCAAATGCTCGGATGAGCTGAAGCCCCGAACATCAAGTCTAATGTGGGTGTCCGTCTGACCCATTGCAAAATCTCAGACGAGGGAAAATCTTCTATATGACGAAACTTCCGCTCTGACGTGGGACTGTCAACGGAGACGCTGGTGCACTGAAAGGTGTTTTATGTCACAAATATAGAAGGAAAGCCACTTGAAATAATCGTAAGGACGGGATGCCTTGAATAAGGTCTGTAGCGTGTTGGCGACAGCTTGCGGTGCGTTTGGTGATTAGATGGTTGGAGGCTATAATTCCCTGGGCGGTTCACCAGCGGGATAAAGTCCCTTATACCCAAAAATAGTTAGAGAAAGGATTACATGAGGTTATATAAGCTTTTAAAGGATACACCAACAATCAAGGCTGGGACTATATTCCGGGAGGTTGTTAGTGACTACGATTGGGCAAGGGAGCTGGCACGAGTTACGCCAATTGGGGCTAAAACCAACCCGCAATGGACTATTCAGGATATAAATAATTTTGATGAGTGGTTCGAGGAAATCCAAAAAGAACCAACAGACAGTATTCACTGGAAGCCTAAAATTGGTGATAGGTATTGGACGTCAGGCAATACGGGTGTTTATTCTCAAGTCTGGGGAGACGACGAATTTGACAGAGACCGTTACGAATCAGGTAAGGTATACAAAACTAAAGAAGAATGTGAAAAAGCTCTTGACCGTGAACTAGCCAAGGTAAGACTACAGCGAACCTCAAACTTTAAGCCAGACTTTGAGAATGGCAAGGGTGGGTGGATTGTTTTTTACAGTTATATGTATAAAGAACTCCATTCTATGAGAGACAGTTATACTGACAGTGGTGAGCCTGTACGTTACAAAACCGAAGAAGACGCTAGAAGGTCTATTGAGGAAAATGAGCAAGATTGGAAGATTTATTTTGGAATAAAGGAGGAAGAATGAAAGAATTTAGTATTCCAGTAAAAATAACCTTAGACTGTTATTTATCAGTGAAAGCTAATAATCAAGACGAGGCTTACGAAGTCGCTGATGACACTATGTACTGGGCATACCAAAATGGCGCACCAGAGCAACACAAGGACTTGTCTATTCTAGACTGTGAGATAGCAGTGGATGGTGAAGATATAGATTTAGACGAGTGGAGAGACCCGTCAGATACAGATTCGTAAATATGTACTCTACGGGTGGCCTGAGCAAGTCGTTAAACTGCTCAACCAGGTACAAATCGTACCCAGTAGAAACCAATTTCCCCAAGTGGGAAAAATGGTTTAGAACATTAAAATCAACCGTAGAACTGGCAACATCAACCTGAGGAATAAAGCTGGGTTCCCAAATGGGAGTAAACCGAAAGGTGAGAAATCCTTTGCTCCGTGGTGGTGTTGTCAACTGGCTATATAAGTGGCGGAATAGGTAGACGCTATATCGACAATAAGTCCTGGTGAACGTGGCTAGGCGGTCGAAATGTTCGGTGACGGGAGTTCCAAATCCGACTTAAAGCAAAGCGACGTGGCATGT
>ERZ772974.257-NODE-257-length-41760-cov-7.001151_pt1 | contig 41760 bp, 29 predicted proteins | sample MGYA00580671_ERZ772974 | MGnify/ENA primary metagenome ERZ772974 (study PRJEB29015, sample SAMEA2738065) | human oral metagenome | biome: human oral; feature: human-associated habitat; material: saliva | place: China | collected 2218 ... | reverse complement strand
CAATTTACGCAGTACTCTTTGAAACAGGCGACGGAGTGGAGTATCTTGATGGTACAAACTCACTAACCAGTGATCGTATCGTCCTCCTTGCACAACTTAAAGATGCTAAGGAGACTAATGACTGGACACGTTTTTCTATCTCATTCGAACCTGTAGCGGGTCGAACAGTAGACAGTGAGAAACTGAAGAATGGTAAGTATAGCCTTGCAATCATCATGTCATCAAGTAAGGATGGTGCCTTCTTCAATGGCGCAGTAGGCAGTACACTCTACGTGGATGAACTGAAGTTGTACTCTGAGTAATAATGATTTGAGGTTGACAAGTAAACGAGTTCAATAGTTTAAGAGTTGACACAAAGATATTAAAGATAAAATAAAACAAATGAAACAACATATTATTTCGGTTGTAATCGCAGCAATAAGTTGCACAACAACGGTCTTTGCACAAACAGACCGCACGTCTTCACTAAGTAGTGCAGAGCAGAATGGATGGGAGTATGAGGTGAAAGCGGGTGTAAACATTGGTGGTGCGTCTCCTCTCCCTATGCCAGTAGAAATCAGAGAGATAAGTAGTTATAGTCCAAAGTTCAATGGAACGATAGAAGGAACAGTCACTAAATGGCTCGGAAAGGACCAGAACTGGGGTGTATCTACCGGTTTGAAGTTTGAAGAGAAGGGTATGATAACGGGTGCTAATGTGAAGAACTATAGCATGGAAATCCTCAATGACGGTAATCGTGTAGCTGGTTATTGGACAGGTTATGTGAAGACTAACTACAACTCAACGCTTCTCACAATCCCTGTCATGGCGAACTATCGTTTTAATGACCGTTGGAAAGTACGTGCAGGACTCTACTCTTCTATCAAGTTAGATGACCAATTTACGGGTCATGTGAGTGATGGCTATTTGCGCGAAGGTACTCCTGTTGGTGAGAAACTAACTTTTGCTGACGGCAACACAGCTTCGTACGATTTCTCATCTAATCTTCGCCACTTTCAATGGGGTGGTCAGTTAGGTGCAACATGGCGTGGTTTCAATCATTTCACAGTCAATGCCGACCTCACATGGGCATTTAATAACATCTTTGAAAGCGATTTTAAGACAATCAGCTTTGGGCTTTATCCCATCTATCTAAACATCGGGTTTGGGTATCGTTTTTAGTTCTCTGGATAAGAGATAAATAAGAAGGCTCAGTCGACAACATCTTCGTTTGTCTACTGAGCCTCTTTCTTTTTGTAGATGTATATCGTTATCTTGCGATATGTTCCAATTCAACAGCCATCTCTTTCTGTAGTTCTTTTGCCTTTGCAGCAGCATCTTCAGCAAAGTCATTATCAGTGCTTGCGTAGATAATACCACGTGACGAGTTCACAAGCAGACCACAGTCTTTTGTCATGCCATACTTACAAACCTCCTGTAAACTACCTCCTTGAGCACCAACACCTGGTACCAAAAGGAAATGGTCTGGGGCTATACGGCGGATATCCTCAAACATCTTGCCCTGTGTCGCACCTACTACATACATGAGGTTCTCAGTTGTTCCCCATTCTTGTGACTTCTTTAATACTTTCTCAAAGAGGCGTTCACCCTGCTTATCTTCGGTCAGCTGGAAGTCATGACTACCTTTATTACTTGTCAATGCGAGCAAGATAACCCACTTCCCATCATACTCAAGGAAAGGTTTCACACTGTCTTCGCCCATGTAAGGAGCAACAGTAACAGAGTCAAGGTTATACTCCTCGAAGAATGTCTGGGCATACATTTTTGATGTGTTACCAATGTCACCACGCTTAGCATCCGCAATGATAAAGTGGTTTGGATGGTTCTCCTTTATATATTGAATAGTCTTCTCAAAGGCTAACATACCTTTTAAGCCATAGCACTCATAGAAGGCAAGGTTAGGCTTATAGGCTACACAATAAGGTGCAGTAGCATCAATAATTGCTTTGTTAAAAGCAAAGATGGGTTCATCCTCGTTCTTTAAGTGTGCAGGAATCTTGTTTATATCAGTGTCAAGTCCTACACATAAGAATGTCTTCTTTGTGAAGATTTCGTTGATTAATTGTTGTCTATTCATAAAGATTGACTATTATTTCGTTTATCAAAAGGGGTCTATAAATACTTATCAGTAGTTTTATATGGAGTGAACGACTCTTACGTCTGTTAATATCAAGTTATAACTAATTACGAGCCTTTCACTCCCTATATTTTTTACAATATGTATCTGTGATGTATTCTATTGTTGAGCCGTAATGTTCTTATCCTCAACAGGCTTCTTTGTGTCGCTTCTCACATACAAAACAACCAAGAAAGAGCCGATTATTGAGGCAATGCCTGTAGCAATAAACATTCCCATATTGTCAATACGAGAGAATGATAATAAAAGTGCTCCAGTACCTACAGACATACAAGATGCAACTACTGCGAATATTATTGACACTAAGAACTTCCGTTCCCTTTTAACGGGTGCAATGCCGACAGCGGTCACAACAAATATACTATACTTGATAAGTATGAAGACACTGTTAACTATAATACTTATAACCCCGTATTCATCAAAGTTTGATAATGCAAGTTTAACAGTGAAATTGTATGCTATATGAACCATAAACACAGCAAGAAAGGCTATTGGTAATACCAATACCCATCTAAGTGCAGGGCTCAAATTACTTACAAGACGCAAGTCATAGTTGCTATCAAACTCTAACTTACTACCACTTTTTGGCTTTTTTTCTGTATTCATATTTATCTATTATACTTGATTATAACTCTGTTTCCTTCAGCTTCTCAGCATTCTCAGCAACTGTCAAAGCGTCAATCATATCTTGAATTTCACCATTCATGAAACCTTGAAGGTCGTGAGTGGTGTAGCCGATACGGTGGTCCGTGACACGTCCCTGTGGGAAGTTATAAGTACGAATCTTGGCACTTCTGTCACCAGTTGAAACCAATGTCTTACGACGACTCGCAATGTCATCAACATACTTCTGATGCTCATGGTCATAGATGTAAGTATATAGACGACTCAACGCACGTTCCTTGTTCTTTGGCTGATCACGTGTTTCGGTACACTCGATAAGGATTTCTTCTACTTCACCAGTGTTAGGGTTCTTCCAAGGATAGCGTAAACGCACACCAGACTCAACCTTATTAACGTTCTGACCACCAGCACCACTGGAACGGAAAGTATCCCATTTGATATCGCCTTCATTGATATTTACTTCGAACTTATCGGCTTCTGGCAATACTGCTACTGTCGCTGCTGATGTGTGCATACGTCCTTGTGTCTCTGTAGCTGGTACACGCTGTACACGATGAACACCTGACTCATATTTTAAAGTACCATAGACATTGTCGCCTTCGACAGCAAAGTCAATCTCTTTGAAACCACCAGCAGTGCCTTCAGAAACGGACGTGATAGAGAGCTTCCAGCCCTTTTTGTCACAGAAACGCTTGTACATATTAAAGAGATCACCAGCAAAGAGTGCTGCTTCATCGCCTCCTGCACCACCGCGAATCTCCATCTGAACATTCTTAGCATCCTCTGGGTCTTTCGGTACAAGCAGTAATTTAATTTCTTCTTCAAGCTTAGGTTGAAGTTCCTCGTTCTCTGTCAACTCCTCACGTGCCATCTCTTTCATTTCGGCATCACTCTCATTAGCAATGATATCCTTTGCCTCTTTGATAGTAGTAAGACAGTTGATATAACGACGACGAGCATCCATAATGTCACCCAGGTCCTTATACTCCTTTGTTAACTTCACATAACGTGATTGGTCAGCAATGACATCTGGGTCAGTGATAAGTGTTGAAACCTCTTCGTAACGGGCCTCAAGACCGTCGAGCTTCTGTAATATATTGTTGTTATCTATCATAATCTTTTTGGGAATATAATTATATTTCTTCTGTAAACTCTTCTTCGCTTATTGGAATATGTTTGTCTCTACAGTATTTTTGTATATCTCCATCCAACTTTGGATATTTATCACAAATGTTTTCTAATGCAGCTTTAGATGCCGTAAAATGCTTCTCGTCTGCTGTTAAAGCAGCCTCTACTAATTTAATGAAATCCTTAAAGGGTGGATTAATCTCACTAAGTTTACTAACTGTCTTAAAGTCTATTTGTCTATCTTTAGCTTCAAACCAGACTTGACTCTCGTACGGATTGGCTTTTAGTAGGATAAAACCTATACCAAAAGAATGGTTAAGACGGGCAAGCTCATCTTTAAGTTCTTCATTGATATCGAAGGCTACAAGGTATCCATTATTAGCCCAACTTGAATTAGAAACAGCTTGAAAGAAACATTTTTTTAGTTCATAATCATTATCTATCTTACGCTTTAATTCGTATGAATATAGCCGTAAAGACTCTTTCTTGCTTATTGCTTTAAACAATGAATTACTAATAGGATTTGTTTGTTCGACAAACTTTGCACCGATAATATCAGGATGTATCCATTTCTGATGTTCGTCATCTTTCTTAGACCTCTCGTGGAAGATGGTCTTTGCCATAATCCCTTGATGCTGTAGAAAACAGCACAGAAGAGGATGGAGGTCGCGCTCATGAAATGGAACATTAGGTATGGTGCTATCTTGAGTACGTGAGGTTGTTGTCTTACCTATATTCTTAGAATATTCACTAAGGTAATAACAGTATATATTCTTCTCATTCTGACACCGTCCAATACGTGTATCTCCATTCTTAACCATTGTTCCCAAACAGGCAGACACAGTCGAATCAGGTGTCTTTGCTTTACTATTAAACTTAAAGACTCCTTTATCTAATATGTTTTGATAGACTTCTCTTGCTATAGCTCCTTTAGGAAAATCCTTTAAACTAAGTAATATGGCTTCTTTTATTGTCATAATAACTTAATATTCAAATGTGCCAAACTCACTCTTAATCGTTAAGCTACGCTTGCCTTCTTCGATGTGTCCAACAACTTGTGCATCAATGTTGAAATCCTTGCTAATGGCGATTACTTGCTCAGCAACCTCTGGACGAACATAGATCTCCATACGATGACCCATATTGAAGACTTGATACATCTCCTTCCAATCTGTACCGCTACACTCCTTGATAGCACGGAAAAGTGGTGGTACTGGGAACATATTGTCCTTAACGACACGGCAGTTCTCATTTACAAAGTGTAGTACCTTAGTCTGTGCACCACCTGTGCAATGTACCATACCATGGACCTCTGGGCGCAACTCATCCAACAATCGCTTGATGACAGGGGCGTAGGTGCGAGTAGGGGAGAGTACTAACTCACCTGCATTAATCGGACTACCCTCAACAACATCAGTTAGTTTATACTTGCCACTATATACCAACTCTTCAGGTACTGCGTGGTCATAGCTCTCTGGATAGTTCTCTGCAAGATATTTAGCAAATACATCATGACGTGCAGAAGTCAAACCATTGCTACCCATACCACCATTGTAGCGTGTCTCGTATGTAGCCTGACCAGTAGATGAAAGACCTACTATCACATCGCCTGGACGAATATTTGCATTGTCAATGACATCCTTACGACGCATACGACAGGTAACAGTTGAATCCACAATAATCGTACGAACAAGGTCGCCAACATCTGCTGTTTCACCACCAGTAGGGTAGATGCCGATACCCATCTTGCGCATATCGGCTAAGAGTTCATCGGTTCCATTGATGATAGCAGAAATAACCTCGCCTGGTACAAGCATCTTATTACGACCTATGGTTGAGCTAACAAGAATATTGTCTACCGCACCCACACAGAGTAAGTCGTCTGTATTCATCACGATAGCGTCCTGCGCAATGCCACGCCATACGCTTAGGTCACCTGTCTCCTTCCAATACATGTAAGCTAAAGCAGACTTCGTTCCGGCACCGTCAGCGTGCATAATATTGCAATACTCTGGGTCTCCACCGAGAATATCAGGGATTATCTTACAGAAAGCCTGTGGGTAAAGACCCTTATCAATGTTCTTGATGGCATTATGCACATCTTCCTTAGCAGCACTTACGCCGCGCATCATGTATCTGTTGTCCATATCTTTTAAAAGGAGTTTTGTCGTGCAAAGGTAGCTAATATTTGTTGATTATAAGTTGAATTAAAGCATAATTTTCAGGTAAAAGAGGCCTTTTGTGACTCTATAAAAGACTTATCAACTTCCAAGGGTGTTTTAGTGTCCAATCTATGAGAGATTTGTTTGGATTAAATGGAAGCAACATTCTTTAGCTTAGAGCGTCTGCTTTTATTGGTTGCTCATCTTTTCTTCAGCACGCTGAAGGTCTTCTGGCGTATCAATACCGATTGTTTCTACATCCGTAAGGCCTACCTTTATCTTATAACCATTCTGTAACCAACGTAGCTGTTCGAGGCTTTCTGCCAATTCAAGAGTTGACTGTGGAAGCTTACTAATTTCCATTAACACCTCAGTACGGTAAGCATAGAGCCCGATGTGTTTAAGATAAGGGAAATGAGAGAGCCATTCCTCATGTTCTTTCCCACGTACAAAAGGAATAACCGAACGTGAGAAATAAAGGGCATAACCATCGTTGTCGAGTACTATCTTAGGCGAATTAGGATTCTCCACAGCCTCCATTGACTCAAAAGGTTTACCGAGTGTTGCTATCTGTGTACGTGGGTCATCAAAACACTGCATGACAGTCTCGAGTTGACTTTTCTGTATAAATGGTTCATCACCTTGTATGTTAATAACAACATCAAAGCCTCCACCCACCTTTTCGAGGGCTTCACAGATTCTATCCGTACCACTCTTATGGTCACTCCGAGTCATAATAGCCTTACCACCAAAAGCCTCTACGGCATCATAGATACGCTGGTCATCGGTAGCGACAAAAACATCTTCCATCACACTACTTACTTGTCTGTAAACATGTTCAATTACAGGTTTTCCTCCAAGTATTGCAAGAGGCTTTCCTGGAAAGCGTGAAGAACTATAGCGAGCAGGGATAATTCCAATAAATTTCATACGTCTTTCTATCCGTTTAAGTTATATATACTATCTGTTAAACTTATCAGTATGCGCAAAAGTAGTAAATCTTTATTAAAAAGGCGATGACTTCCTGACTTATTTCCTTTAAAATTACTAAATTTGTTGGCATGATGAAAGTAACATTAATTGGGGCTGGCAATGTCGCTACACAGTTAGGTAAAGCACTCAAAAAGGCAGGTATCAGCATCAACCAAGTGTATAGCCGTACTGAAATATCTGCCAAGATGCTGGGTGAACTGCTTGAGACCGAGTGGCTAACAGATATCACGAAACTTCGTGATGATGCAGAGATATACATCCTGTCGGTGAAGGATAGCGTTCTCTGTGACTTGATTTCAGAGGTTTGCAAGGGTAGGGAAGATAAGTTGTTCCTCCATACAGCAGGCTCTATGCCCATGAGTTGCTTTGAAGGGAAGGCGCAGCATTATGGCATATTCTATCCTATGCAGACATTCTCGAAGGCAAAGGATGTCAATTTTAAGACTATCCCAGTGTTTATAGAAGGTAATTCTGCAGCAACAGAGGATATGATTAGGAATTTTGCTAATAGGCTTTCTCAACGAGTGATAACGTTGTCTTCTGCTGATAGAAAGTATCTACACTTAGCTGCAGTATGGGCTTGTAACTTCACAAATTACTGTTACACCGTAGCTTCCGACATACTTGGTGAACATAGTATCCCCTTCGATGTCATGTTGCCATTAATTAATGAGACAACAGAAAAGCTACAAACACTTAGTCCGAAAGCGGCACAAACCGGACCGGCTGTACGTGGAGACAAGAATGTGATGAGCCAACAGTTAGAGTTGATGAGACACAACGCTGATTTACAAAAGCTTTATCAAATGCTTTCAAAAAGGATTAAGCCAATGGTGGATAATCTCATTTTGGACAAAAAAGAAGATTAAAAGCAAACTTAAATAGCTAAGTGTAACTACCTATAATTATATTACTTATATCATAACTTTATTATTCTTGATTATATGATAAACTACGATTTACAGAAGATAAAGGCTGTTGTCTTTGATGTCGACGGTGTTCTGTCTGCTTCTACCATTCAGATGGACGACAAGGGTGACCCACTACGTACGATTAATATCAAAGATGGATATGCTATTCAGTTAGCTGTAAAGCATGGCATACAGCTTGCTATTATGACAGGTGGCCATAATGAGAATGTTCGTTGGCGTTATGAGTATCTTGGAGTGAAGGATATTTATATCAACTGCTCGATGAAGATACGCACATGGGAGGAGTTTCTTAAGAAGTATGGGCTACAGGAAGATGAAATCATCTATGTTGGTGACGATATTCCAGACTATGAAGTTATGAAACGTGCAGGTTGCCCCTGCTGTCCTAAAGACGCTTGTACTGAAATTAAAGAGATATCAACTTATATTAGTGATTGCAAGGGAGGACAAGGAGTAGCACGTGATATACTTGAACAAGTGATGAAAGCTCAAGGTAAATGGGTGCTGAATGAGAAAGCTTTCGGTTGGTAAATAGATGATAATGAAGCATATTATACTTGCGAGTAATTCGCCACGTCGACGTGAGCTATTAGCTGGGTTGGACTTAGACTTTGAAGTGAGAGTACTGCCCGACATAGATGAGTCCTATCCAAAAGACCTACCTGCTGCAGAAGTGGCAGGTTATATCTCCCGTGAAAAGGCAGACTCCTATCGAGCTTTGATAGGGGGGGACGACCTTGTTATAACGGCCGACACGGTTGTGATAGTTGGAAATGAAGTACTTGGAAAACCTAAAGATGCGGATGAAGCACGGCGTATGCTTCATCTTATCAGCGGTAGAAGGCATCAGGTCATTACGGGTGTTTGTTTGTTGACTACCGATAAGGAACATTCTTTCTCAGTGACAACTGATGTCACTTTCAAGCAGCTCTCTGATGATGAAATTACTTATTACATAGAGCATTACAAGCCTTTCGATAAAGCAGGAGCCTATGGTATACAGGAATGGATTGGGTATATTGGAGTCACATCCATCAACGGCAGTTATTTTAATGTGATGGGATTGCCTGTGCAAAGGTTATGGGAAGAAATAAAGAAGATATGATATGAAGACTATTCTCATCCTTGTCGGGAAAACACAGAGTAAGATATTTAAGGTTGGCATAGACGACTATGTCAGTCGTATTGAGCATTATATGCCGTTTAATATTACGATAATTCCAGAATTGAGAAATACGAAGAGCCTTTCAGAAGACCAGCAGAAACAGAAGGAAGGTGAACTGATCTTGAAGGAAATTCAGCCTTCAGATACAGTCGTATTATTAGACGAGCATGGTGCAGAGTACCGTTCTGTTGAGTATGCGAATTGGTTGAAACAAAAGCAAAACACGGCTCGCAGACTTGTTTTCATTATTGGAGGACCGTATGGATTCTCGTCAGATGTCTATGCACGGGCCAATGAAAAAATATCATTATCACGTATGACTTTCTCACACCAAATGGTCAGACTCATCTTTACAGAGCAACTTTATCGAGCATGTACAATTATTAAAGGTGAACCATATCACCATGAATAAATGCCTCTTTTAGCATTACGAAATTGCAAGAAAGGCCTTTCTTAAAATAATGACAGTTATGATAAATAGAGCGTATGGATAGTTTGTTTATTCATTCATGGTGCGTTATATTAATATTAAAAAGGTAAATTTTATAATCAGCAAAGAAATAACAAAACATTTCGGAAAAGCCATTACTGAGCATATTCAGTTCTTTCTACCTGTAGTTTGGCTTTTTGCAATCCCAAGCAAAAAGGCCATTACTGAGCATTTTCAGTTCATTCTACCTGTAGTTTAGCCTTTTGCTATCCCAAGCGAAAAGGCCATTACTGAGAATATTCAGTTCTTCCTACCTTATATATCAGTAATTGTATTCAGTTTATCTATTCGTTTTATCAATGTCTGCAACAAGTAAATCAACTACAAGAACATACATAGCCATAGACCTTAAATCGTTCTATGCCAGTGTGGAATGTGTAGAGCGTGGACTCGACCCATTGACGACTAACTTAGTTGTTGCAGATAGAGAACGAACAGAAAAGACGATTTGTCTTGCCGTATCACCGTCGCTCAAGGCACATGGTATACCTGGGCGTGCACGCCTCTTTGAGGTCGTTCAGCGGCTAAGAGAAGTCAATGAAGAGCGTAGAAAGGCTGCTGGTAAAGAGTTTACAGGTAAGTCATATAGCGTAAAAGAACTTGAACAACACCCTGATTGGGAGATTGACTATGTGACAGCCTTACCTCGTATGTCACACTATATCAGGCATAGTGCAAAGATCTATAATATCTACTTACGTTACATAGCACCCGAAGACATACACGTATATTCGATAGATGAGGTCTTCATCGACGCTACCTCATATCTTTCCAACTACCAAATGACTGCTCACGAACTGGCTATAAAGATGATACGTGAGGTCTTAAGCGAGACGGGAATCACTGCAACAGCAGGGATAGGTACGAACATGTATCTTTGTAAGATTGCCATGGATATTGTAGCGAAACATATCCCTGCAGATAAAGACGGGGTTAGAATTGCTGAATTAGACGAAGAAAGCTATCGCAGAAAACTCTGGGACCATCGTCCCTTAACTGATTTCTGGCGTGTAGGAAGCGGTATTGCACAACGTTTGTCGATGTATGGTATAGACACAATGGGTAAGATAGCACGTTGTTCTATTCATCAAGAAGAATTGTTGTATAAACTCTTCGGTATCAATGCTGAACTACTCATTGATCATGCTTGGGGATGGGAACCATGCACAATGGAGTTAGTTAAGGCTTACAGACCAGAGAACTGTTCGATGAGTAGTGGTCAGGTGCTTCAGGAAGCCTACACTTATCGCAAGGCAAGGGTCGTCGTCCAAGAGATGGCTGACGCTATAGCGTTAGACTTAGTAGAGAAACGTTGCGTGGCAGACCAGCTTGTCTTGTCCGTAGGCTATGACTGTGAGAGCCTTACCACCCCTACTGGTCGCAAATATACTGGTCCTGTATCCTTTGATAGATATGGTAGGAAAGTTCCCAAGAGGGCTCATGGTTCTATCAATCTCCATCGTTACACCTCTTCGTCTCGACTGATAGGTGAAGCTATCCTTAGGGTTTATGATGATATTACAGACAAACGCTTATTAATAAGAAGACTGAGTATCTCAACCAATCATGTTATCAGTGAAGACCTCTTAAAACAGAAGACTGCTAAGCCGATAGAGCTTGACATGTTTACTGACTATGAAGAGGTAAAGCGGAAAAAGCAGCTTGAAGACGCCGAATTGGCACGTGAACGTAAGATGCAAGAAACTATCTTAAAGATAAAACATAGGTTTGGCAAGAATTCGTTACTTCGTGGTCTTAACTTCGATGAAGGGGCTACTGCAAAGGAACGGAACAAACAGATAGGAGGACATAAAGCATGACAGAGACTTACGATGACATCATTCATCTACCACATCATGTATCTAAACGCCATCCACAGATGAGCCTTTACAATCGTGCAGCACAGTTTGCACCCTTTGCAGCTGTGACGGGCTACGAGGAAGCTATCATCGAAACGGCTCGGTTAACAGCTCCTAAAGTTGACATGATGGAGGACAATCAGCAGTTATTAGATAGAAAGCTCGCATTACTTTCTCATTCTTTAAGAGAACAGCCTACGGTCTCTATCACTTATTTTCAGCCTGATAAGAAAAAGTCTGGAGGACAGTATCTTACCGTCACGGGAGTTATTAAAAGTATTCGTGATAGTGAGCGTGTCATTCTTATGGCTGATGGTAAGAGTGTTTCCATTGATACTATTATAAATATAGATGGTGATATCTTTTCTTCAGAAGAATACCCATCACCCGATGATGAGCTCTTTTAAAACCTATTACTATCCGATAAGAATTGCATGACTATATCCTTATCGCATCTACGTTTTATCTTTAGCGTCCTCACACACCTTATATTATAATAGAGAATAGGGGCGAAAGCATTCTCTTTCCCCTATTCTTCTCCCCTATCCTACCTTCCTATCTCTCCCGTATAATGAACTATTCGTCCCTCACTTGTCACCCCCTCGATGATAAGACGATAAGTTGAGCGATATTCGGCAGGGAAGAGCAGACGGAAAGACGCTCCTCGTAAGGAAGGCAACCACATGGGTGTACGTGCGTTAGGGGTGTAACCTTGTGGGATTTGATAGCCCAATGTCGTAAATGTCTTCGTATTTGTCAGTGGGACAGAAGCTGCTTTGAAATCTCCTTTCTTTGTCGTTACGGAGATAACTCCCATCCCTCCGATAGCTCCCCAGATAACTGTTGAACCGCCCTTAAAGACATCTACTCTCTCAACATCAGCCATTTGAATATTGTCTAAGTCGTAATCTTCATTAACAAATATACCGTCTATGGCGATTGCGGCCGGTCGTCTTCCTCCCACAGTAAAACCACCTCTAACGTAACACTTCCCAAACTCAACCGTCACACTGGGCACTCTGCGCAGTAGCTCATGCAGACAAGTAGCGCCAATGCTCTCGATGTCACGCAATCCGAAGGAGAAATCAGCGGTACGAGAATAGGCATCTGAACGAGAGGAATAGGTGGGCTGATGGCTAAAGACATTCACTTCCTCCATTTGAATACCGCCTTTTGGTAGCTCTAATGTTGCATCAACACGTGTTGTGTCATTGCTTGTCCATACGAAAGGAGGGAGTTGACCTTTATAGGAAGGGTACTCATCTTCATCTAACAGTAGTTTTACCCACGACTTCCCAGCCTTTGTAAATGCATTCAGAACATACTGTGTCCCTTCAGGAAAGTCTATCCCTTCAAATGAAAATCTCCCTTGTGCATCGGTCTTAGTCACAACATAAAAGCTTTTGTCGGGTGAAATGAGATTTACAACACCGTCTTTTATTGGTTTATGTCCTATCAACGTCTCTACTCGCCCACGTATCACAGCCGACTTTTCAACCCCTATTAATCCCTTCTTACATTCTCCTTTAATCACATCAGACATTCGGTATCGACTCCAACTACAGCTATCAAGCAAGGAATCTGACTCGCTCTCTAAACATACGGTCGATGGTTCCTCTGGGCAATCAGCCTTATCCATATCAAATAATAGATGAGAGATAATATCCGACTGCCCTACTGTGTTGTCTACACCAGCATATTCTACACGTACTGAAACGTCCATCGTCTCTCCTTCTCGCAAGCTATCAGCTTTAATAACACAAGGAATTTGATTGTTATTAAGCTTTTCGCCGTCTGTCCATCTTACTGAAATCGGACATAACTCCTTCTCTGGATATACGAACTTCAATCGTTCTGCTACCTTATTGAGTTTAGTGTCGAGTAGTTGGAATGAATAAATACCTCCTTGAGAAAGACTGTCATAACTCAAAATAACATCTTTCTCTTTGCTTATCTTTCCAAAGTAAAGCGGGATGGAACGGCAGTGCACGAAGAGTCTATAGTCGTCCTCTGAACTATCAGATAGATTATCAATACTTACTTTAATTCCTTTCTTTAAGACATTGATTAATAAGTTTATACTATGATTAGCCTCTTCTCTTTTTAAGCTACTACTATACTTAGAAGGAGTCAACCTCCCATGCCCACCGATAAATATACTTTTCAGACTTTCATAACGACTAAGGTTCAGCATATTCTTCGTATAGCTACGCAACACATATCGCCCTTTCACCACACCTTCTGGGATGTCTATATGTCCTACAAAGCCCTGATCGCTACGCAGTAAACGTACTCTTTTTACAACCAAACGCTCTGGATTAAGCAGTTCTACATATACATAACGACTGATACTATCTGCCTGATGGACCACCGCATTAACTAAGAAGACCCGCAGATGTATTCGTTGTCCAGCTTGATAACTTTCGGCATCAGTAAACACGTATGTCTTCTCTTGCGGAAACAACTGTACTTGTCGAAGTACACGACTCAACAAGACATTGTTTGTCTGTGCATACAATGATGTATGAAAGCATATTAGTAATATGACGAATAGTAGTTTTCTCATATAGATAGGCATCAGTAAATAAGTATCTGCAATAGATTTTCAATAATAAAGATAGTCATCTGTAGAATTATATGCAAACTTACACAAAATTATTAAATAATTCAATTAAAAACAGAAAAACCATACTCAACCATAGAAAATCCTTTTTTCTTTAACTGTTTAGGGTGCTCTCTGTGAGAAAAAGAAACAACCAATGAGCTATGAGATACAGACTAAGAGAGGTTAAAAGCTGTTGTCTTAACGCACTTCACACCCTTTTAGTCCTTAAAGGCATGATAACTTGTAAATATTTTTCGTCCTTCATGGAAGTAGTACACGCCCTTTAAGAGTTAAGAAGAGGCCTAACAACCTTCAAGAAGATGCCCTTCTTGCATGTAGAAGACGCCCTTCTTGGAGCAAGAAGAGCATGTTCTCCAAAGCTATTTATAATAGATTGATTTATTGAAAGTTATAAACTTACTCTCAATGGATTATCTACTCATATATAGAGGACGTTCAATCCAACTTTATGTAATGATTTTTCATAACCTTACTAATTATCCTGATGTATCGAACATCAACCATTATCTCCTCTTTAGAGATACTGATAAGTATAGTAGTGTTCGACCTTCTCTCATAAAGAAATGGTTTCTAAGATACAAAAGAAATATCTGGAACATCAACCGAAAAGCCAGATAAGCCTTATGATTGCCGTGATAAAGAGAAGAAAAAGCCACTAATGACCAACTTAAAAAGAGAACATGTTTATCAGAAAACAAGACTATCAACGAATTAAGAGACAATACCAATGATGCGGATAGAAGCCCCATGCGGGCGAATAATCAAATTGACTCAAAAGGTTCTGTGCTTATACTATCCATATTACAGAAACATTTCGTAAATTTGCAAGTCAATAGGTAGGTTCTTACTATTGGTAGACAAAGATTGTTGGCATAGTCGTTTGTCATCGAGAACAATACTGACATAAAGGCCTACAAATAACAATTAGAGAAGAGAAAACAATGATATATCCCAAAAACTTTGAACAAAAGATAGGCTTCACAGAGGTTCGTTCACTCCTGCAAGCACGTTGCTTGTCGCCTTTAGGTAAGGAACAAGTAGACGCAATGGCCTTTTCTACTGACGCTACTCAGGTGAACACCTGGATGGAAGAGATTAGAGAGTTTCGTAGAATACAAGAGGGACAAGACGACTTCCCCTTAGATAATTTCTTTGATGTACGTGAGAGTGTTGCACGAATACGCTTGGAAGGAACCCACATGGAGGTGGACGAGCTCTTCGATCTGAAGCGTTCTTTAGAGACAATCATCGCTATTGTCAACTTTCTGAGCCGTGGAGAGGAGACTGAACAAGGCGAAATACGCCACTACTACCCTGCTCTCTACAACCTTGTAGATGGTGTAGCAACCTTCCCACTACTTGTGCAACGAATCTCACAGATTATCGATAAGTTTGGTAAGATGCGTGATAACGCCTCACCCGAACTACTCCAAATACGTCGTGAACTTGCTCGTCTGGAAGGGAGTATATCACGAACGCTATACGGAATACTACGTGCTGCACAAGGAGAAGGACTGGTTGAGAAGGATGTCACGCCTACGCTGCGTGACGGAAGACTGGTTATTCCTGTCGCACCAGGCCTGAAACGTAAGATTTCGGGTATTGTTCATGATGAGAGTGCGACTGGTAGAACGGTTTATATCGAGCCTACCGAGGTCGTGGAAGCCAATAACAAGATACGAGAACTTGAGAATGAGGAGCGAAGAGAGATAATTCGTATCCTCACAGACTTTGCTAAGAAGGTGCGTCCAAACGTACGTGAGATTCTCGATTCCTATCATCTTATGGCCACAATCGACTTCATTCGTGCGAAAGCCGAGCTTGCTCGACTCTTCAAGAGCTTTGAACCTCAAGTGGCAGAGACGCCTCATATTGATTGGATAAGAGCTATTCATCCCCTACTCCAACTGTCGTTAGAGAGGAAGCATCATGATAAGTTAAATGCTTCGTTACCAGTGGGAAGTAGCGAATCAGATAAAGTTTCTAATGAAGACGTTAATTCGCAAGATGACGAAACACTATTAGAAGAGGAGAATGAGACACGTAACTTACCTTCAAGTGTTGTCCCCCTTGATATTCAACTCACCAAAGATAAGCACCTACTGATTATCTCTGGTCCGAATGCAGGTGGTAAGTCTGTATGCTTGAAGACGGTGGGTCTACTTCAGTACATGCTTCAATGCGGTCTTTCTATCCCTGTTGGCGACCGTTCAACAACGGGTATCTTTACGGATATAATGATTGACATCGGTGATGAACAAAGTATAGAGAATGACCTCAGTACCTATTCTTCTCATTTGATGAATATGAAGATGATGATGCGTCGTGCGTCAGACCGAACGCTAATACTCATTGATGAGTTTGGAACAGGTACCGAGCCGCAGATAGGCGGAGCCATAGCAGAGTCTGTTTTACGCCAATTTTGGAAGAAACATGCCTGGGCTGTGATCACAACTCACTATCAGAACCTTAAGCATTTTGCGGAGGATCATCCCGGAACAGCCAATGGTGCGATGCTATACGACCGTCATGAGATGCGCCCACTCTTTCAGTTAGCTATCGGAAGGCCCGGTAGTTCGTTTGCTATTGAGATTGCTCGTAAGACCGGAATACCCGAGGAAGTAATCCGTGATGCGGCAGAGATTGTTGGTTCTGATTATATTCAGAGTGACAAGTACTTACAGGATATTGTTCGAGACAAGCGTTATTGGGAGAACAAACGACAGACGATTCATAGCCATGAGAAGGAGTTAGAGAAACGTATCAGTCAATATGAAAAGGATATAGCTGCGCTCGAAAAGAGTCGTAAAGAGATTCTTAACCGTGCTAAGACACAGGCAGAAGAGATTATCAAGGAGAGTAATCGTCGGATAGAAAATGCTATCCGTGAAATCAGAGAGAAGCAGGCTGAGAAAGAGGAGACCAAGCGTATCCGTCAAGAACTGGCTGCATACGAAGCTGGATTGACGAATGCTGAAAAGGTTGATAAGGCTGATACGGCTAACAGAAAGAAGCTGAAAAGCAGCGGACTACTATCTGATGACGACTTTCAAAAGAAGGTTGATAAGATTAAAAGTCGCAAGGAACGCCACGAACAGCACCTGAAAGAGAAAGCTGGTAAGCAACAAGCTGCTGCCGAAGCATTGAAGAATGCCGTGCGTAAACAGCAAGGTGGTGGAGTCATTATGGCTGGAGATTCAGTGCGTATAAAGGGACTTACGAGTGTTGGAAAGGTGGAGTCTGTTGAAGGAAAACAGGCGACTGTCATCTTTGGAGGTATGAGGACGAAGATGGCTGTTAGTCGTTTGGAACATGTTGATGCGGCTACCATTCAGTCTGAACAGCAACAGTTCCAAGCCTATAACTACAGTCGTAAGACACGTGAGACGATTGACAAGCATCGTAACCAGTTCCGTCAAGAGTTGGACGTACGTGGTATGAGGGCTGACGAAGCACTGAATCGGGTGCAACACTTTACAGATGATGCTATCCTGGTAGGCGCAAGTCAGGTGCGTATCCTCCATGGGAAAGGGAATGGAATACTACGTCAATTAATCCGACAGTACCTTGGCAGTGTTCCTAATGTCACTAACTATCGCGACGAACATGTACAGTTTGGTGGCGCGGGGATTACGGTTGTAGAACTATAAGGTGGTTGACAAGGAAACAAGTTGACGGGTTCACGAGTTGAATGCTTTATTATTTGATAGATAAAAGATATAGGCAATAAATCGAGAAGGCAAGCGTTAATATATTAATATGAACTACCTAAGGCTTTTACACATACTCCGCAAACAAAGACAGAGGCTTCTGTTAGTAGGCTGTGCTACGTTGATGCTGATGTCATGCGGTGTAGATAGAAATATTAAGAAAGGTGATAAGCACCTTTCCTTGGGCGAGTATTATGACGCTGCAACCCAATTCAAAACCGCTTATCAGCGTACATCCCCTAAGGATAGACGCCAACGTGGAGAATTGTCATTGAAGATGGCCGATTGTTACAGCCGTATTGCATCCTCTCAACGGGCCATTGCCGCCTATAGAAATGCCATCCGATATAAACAAGATAATGGTGAGACACATAAAAGTCTGGCTGATAATCTGATGAAGGAAGGCAGCTACACGGAGGCTGTTAAGGAATATCAAATTGCATTGGATTCGATGCCTAACAATCAAGTCATTGCTCAATCGCTGCAAGCAGCATCATTAGCTGCGGACATGAAGGAGCGTGGCTCGAAGTATATAGTTAAGCGTATGGACGTCTTTAACTCACGTCGACAGGACTACTCACCCATGCTCTTCGGTGATAAATACGACCAGCTTTACTTTACTTCGACACGAAATGAAGCCAAAGGTGACGAGTTGAGCGGCATTACTGGTGCAAAGGCTGGGGACATCTTCCTTAGTGAGAAGGATGATAAAGGTAAATGGAGTGCACCAAGAGCGATAGAGTCTGCATTGAACACAGAGGCAGATGAGGGTACTCCTGCGTTCTCTGTAGATGGTAGGGAGATGTATATCACACAGTGTCTGACCGACCCCAGCAATCCTCGTTATGCCCAAATAGCAGTAAGTAATCGCTCTGATGCGGCGTGGGGAAAGGCTACTAAGTTGGAGATTAGCCGTGATACCCTATCAAGCTTTGCCCATCCAGCAGTTTCACCAGACGGTAACTGGCTCTATTTCACAAGTGATATGCCTGGTGGAAAAGGTGGTCTTGACATCTGGAGGGTACGTCTGACAGGGGGTACAACAGGAGGAGTTGAGAACCTTGGAGAGCCTATCAATACTTCAGGAGATGAGGAGTTCCCTACTTTCCGACCTAATGGTGACCTTTATTTCTCAAGTAATGGGCATGGCGGATTGGGTGGTCTTGACATCTTCATAGCTAAGGTTGGCAATGATCATCATTATCACTTAGAACATCCAGGATATCCTCTTAACTCGCAAGGTGACGACTTTGGTATGACCTTCGAGGGTATTCATAACCGTGGTTTCTTCTCTTCAAACCGCAATGATGGGCGTGGTTGGGACCATATCTATAGTTTTGAACTACCTGAAATCATACAGACTGTGAAGGGATGGGTCTATGAAATGGATGGTTATGAACTGCCTGCTGCACAGGTGTTCATGGTCGGTGATGATGGAACCAACAAGAAGTTAGCTGTCAAAGGAGATGGTTCTTTTGAACAGGAGGTACACCCTGGCGTCAATTATATCTTCCTTGCAACCTGCAATGGACACTTAAATCATAAAGAGGAGATAAAGGTCGGTAATACAGAAACATCTAAGGTGCATACGCTTCAATTCCCTTTAGCAGGCATCAACGTACCTGTACTGATAGACAACATCTTCTATGATTTCGATAAAGCGACACTCCGACCAGAATCGGAAACGGCATTAAACACGCTTGTCAACCTTCTTAAGGAGAATCAAAACGTAACTATTGAACTCTCAGCACACACCGACTACCTCGGTTCTGATGCTTATAACAAACGTCTTTCACAGCGACGTGCAGACGCAGTAGTGGCTTATCTCACTGCTCATGGCATTGCTCGCGACCGCCTAACACCTGTAGGATATGGCAAGGAGCGGCCTAAGAAGATTCGTAAGAAGCTCACTGAGAAATACACATGGCTAAAGGAAAACGACGTACTAACCGAGGCTTTCATCAAGAAGCTCGATAAGGAAAAGCAAGAAATAGCCAATCAGTTGAACCGTCGGACTGAGTTTACGGTCCTTCGCACCACGTATGGCATGTTTGATGAGAAGGGAAACCTTAAGCAACAGCCCAAGACAAAGAAGAAGGAGAACCTCGATGATGATGGGACAATACTCATTGATATCCCTTAGTCAATCCTAAGAAGGAGACTGTCTACCACAAACTTCATCTGTCTACCAGCTGATTTGCTAACTTGGCACTATCACCCTAAAAGCTCACAACAGCTTGTTATTGCACATGATAATATGATAAAAGATAAGACCCAACCTACCAAAGTATCACCTTCTACCTGTATCTCTTCTCAAGAAGAGCAAGAAGGAGAAGCTATAGAAAGGAGAACAATAACTCTTCCTTCCGCCTTTACGGATTACACCCGCAGTCTCTTTGGTGATAGCCTGTACCAAACATTCCTCAAAGGGTTGGAAGACACGCCTCCTGTCAGTATCCGTCTTAATCCTTTTAAGTTGGCTGAAAATACGCATAAAGTTAATCCACAGCTTCACCCTCAACCAATCCCTTGGTGTAAGGAAGGCTATTGGTTGGAAACAAGACCTAACTTTACGTTCGACCCACTACTCCATGCTGGGGTCTACTATGTGCAAGAAGCGTCATCAATGTTTCTATCTCATGCGTTGCAATACTACGTGAAACAGCCTATTATAGCACTCGATCTCTGTGCTGCACCAGGTGGTAAAACAACCTGCGCACGCGCTTCCTTGCCCGCAGGGTCTATCCTTTTCTCTAACGAACCGATAGGAAAACGAGCACAGATATTGGCTGAAAATGTTCAGAAGTATGGTCATGAGGATGTTATAGTCACAAGTAACTATCCTCGAGAGTACCAGAAGTCTAAGCTTGCCTTTGATGTTATCATAGCTGATGTACCCTGTTCTGGAGAAGGTATGTTCCGTAAAGACCCACAGTCAATAGCTGAGTGGAGCCCACAGAATGTGGAGAACTGCTGGCAACTACAGCGTAGTATCATTGCTGATATATGGGATAATCTGAAGCCGGGGGGGCTCCTTATTTATTCTACTTGCACCTTTAATGCGCATGAGGATGAAGAGAATATAGCATGGATACTCACCGAGTATGATGCTGAACTCCTCTCTCTACCTACAGAAAAGGCATGGAACATAACGGGATCGCTCATCGGCAACCCACTTAAAGACGGTCGGGAATTCCCTGTCTACCGTTTCATCCCTGGTAAGACACGTGGAGAAGGAATCTTCATGGCCATCATTCGTAAACGAGGTGAGGATGAAGCACTTACAAAGGAGACTACACTTAACATCAATAAAACACTAACAGATGCCTGCAAACACCTCCGCATCCTTTCGCATGGGGTGAAAGAAGGTACACTGAAGGGTAAGAACATTATCCCTGACCATACGTTGGCTCTCTCCGTCTCTGCGGACAAGTCGGCTTATCACCGTGTAGAAGTTGACTACCAGACAGCCATCGCCTATCTTCGCCATGAGGCTGTCGCACTCTCTACGGAGGCTCCACGTGGTATCGTCCTCCTTACTTATAAGGGCTATCCGATAGGCTTTGCGAAGAACCTCGGGAACCGTGCTAACAACCTTTACCCACAAGAATGGCGCATAAAGAGTACACATATTCCAGACGAGCCATCGGTACTTATCTAAAGAAATAAAGAACAAGACTTCGATTGAAAACAATATACTCCCCAACATATCAGACTTAAATAGACAAATTATGCAACAATACTTAGACCTCCTCAACCGTATCCTTACAGAAGGAACACAGAAAGGTGATAGAACAGGAACAGGAACCTTGTCCATCTTTGGGCATCAGATGCGCTTTGACTTGCGTGATGGTTTTCCACTGCTGACAACCAAGAAGCTTCATTTGAAGAGTATTATCTATGAATTACTCTGGTTCTTACGTGGCGACACAAATGTGCACTACCTCCAAGAACATGGTGTAAGGATTTGGAACGAATGGGCTGACGAGAATGGTGAGCTCGGTCCTGTCTATGGCCATCAGTGGCGTTCATGGCCTGACTATAAGGGTGGTACGATCGATCAGATTAAGAATGTAGTAGACATGATACGGCATAATCCTAACTCAAGACGCATGTTGGTCACCGCTTGGAACCCAGCTGAGGTTGACGATATGGCACTCCCACCCTGCCACTGTCTCTTCCAGTTCTATGTTGCCGACGGTAGACTATCCCTTCAACTCTATCAGCGTTCGGCCGACAGCTTCCTCGGTGTACCTTTTAACATTGCCTCATACGCTCTCCTTCTACAGATGATGGCGCAGGTAACTGGCCTTGAAGCAGGGGAATTTATACATACGACTGGGGACACACACCTCTACCTCAATCATCTTGAACAGGCTAAACTCCAACTGACACGTGAGCCACGTCCGCTACCAAAGATGAAGATTAACCCTGATGTAAAGGATATCTTCGACTTTAAGTATGAGGATTTCGAGCTGACTGATTACGACCCACTACCACATATCCCAGCAGTGGTTGCAGTATAAAAAACATTTCATAACACCTCCGAAAAGGAGGGAATGTAGACAAAAAGAGTTGGAACTTGATAGTAAGTTATGCTCTCCACCTTTCAGTATTATAAATTATATTAGTTAAGAACATCATATCCTTCACCAACGATAAATAGCCTTATCGCAACTACCCCTCCCTCAGAGGGAATGGAGAAGGACACTTATTACCATTATGGAAATAAACATCATCGCAGCAGTAGCAGCCAATCGTGCTATCGGATATCAGAACGATATGGTCTATTTCATCAGTGAAGACCTAAAGCGTTTCAAGCAATTAACAACAGGACACACCATTATCATGGGGCGTAAAACCTTCCATTCACTCCCAAAAGGTGCGTTGCCTAACCGCAGAAACATTGTTCTCAGCAGAACAGAAACCGACTTTCCTAACTGCGATGTCTACTCTTCACTTGAAGAGGCACTGAACCATATCGGTGCAGAAGAACAAGCTTTCATCATTGGAGGAGCAAGTCTTTACAAGGAAGCACTCGCTATTGCAGACCGTCTCTACCTCACTGAGATAGCTGCTACACCTCCACAAGCTGACGTGTTCTTCCCTGAGTATAACGATGGCAAATGGGTTGTTGAATCACGTGAGTCACGTCCTGCAACTGACAAAAACCCCGCATACGCTTATGTAAACTATGTAAGAAAATAGGTTTAGCCCTTTTAATACATGGAGTAAGAACACTTATATAGGCAAAAAAATTTATGAACTTGCCTTTATAAAGATGTCCGCAAAAGTTGTTGGATAGTTCATCTCCTACAGAGTCATAGATGATAGAGATGCCTGTTCGCACACAGAAGAACCCATCAATAGCGTTACGACCGATAAAACACACCGATCACTTTTGCTAATCATGGTGGGCATGTCTGTGATAATATGTATCTAAACAGCCCTCTGAGGGATATTCTCTGTGTACAAAACGCTACGCTACTTTGTAAGTGAAAGATACATTCAATGAATCAAGAGACACAGATGTATAGAGGGAAAAAGGTATCGTTTTAACTCTATCCACCCTCTTCTATTCCTTAACCCTCCTACTATTCGTCAATATTTTTCGTCCTTCACGGAAGGAGTATATGCCCTTTAAGTATAAAGAAGACGCCCTTCTGCGTTCAAGAATATGCCCTTCTTGCCCCAAGAAGAGCCTCTTCTTGATGCAAGAAGAGCATGTTCTTGAATGTAGTTTATAACAGACTGACTACTTGTAGGTTATAAAGTTGATTACAGGAGATATTCTACTCCTATTTAGAGCGTGTTTAACCCCAGTCTATGTAATAATTTTTCATGATACTACAAGACTACAAAGGAGAATTATTATAAGCATTATAATAAGGTATAGTAAAGAACTAATAAACAATTCAGCCTCACTAATTAGAGTAGTGAGGCTGGTAGTCTATATTCAAGTAAGCTTAGAATGGTAAGCCAATGGCTAAGTGGAAAGCCTGTGCATCCTTAAACTTTGAAATATTATAGAAGCCAGTCTTGCCCGTTTCATAAGGTACATGTAAGCCGACACCCCAATCCAAACGAAGCATGAAGTAGCCAAGGTCGTAGCGTATTCCGACTCCTGTACCAAGCGCCATCTCCTTTAGAACATTCTTGAATCTAAAGTATCCCTCTGGTCTACCATCGTCATAATGCATCGTCCAGACGTTACCTGCATCAAGGAAGAGGGCTCCATAGAGTGAACCCACAAGATGAGGACGATACTCTACATTGCATTGAAACTTGATGTCGCCCGTCTGCTCGACGTATGAACGACGGCGTTGCGTAGAACGATAACGTCCTGGTCCAATCTGTCGGACGTTGAAAGCACGAATACTATTGGCTCCTCCAACATAGAACTGCTCTGTATAAGGTGCAAAACGACTGTTTCCGTATGCCCACAAAGTACCTACATTGACGTGAGCCGCAACACTGCTCTTCTCAGACAGACTCCATACTTTCGTCATATTGGCATCTATCTTGACAAATTGAGCAAATGGGTTCTTAAACAGTTTCTTGTCTTTTTCACTCCAATGTCTGCCAAATGCAGCATAACCAGCAGATAGGATGTTTGACGCTTCACTAACTGTTGTCCATACCTTGATAGGACTCTTATAGCGAGCTGGGCTCATGAAAGTATATTGAAAGAGCATCTTAGGGATGAACTGGTCGGCCAAAGAGACTTCAAGATATGGCACACTGTCAATCAATTCAAGATAACGATCGGTCACATTATGCATATACTCGTATGTTAACGTCAATGGAGAGAACGAATAACTATTACGTTCGTTTGGCTGCCACTGGTAGGTCAACTCCCCAGACACTACATGCCGCTTAAAATACTTAGCACGGTTTAAGACATCAACAGAGGCTTTAAGGGTCGTTGATGGTGTTGTGTAATAAGTACGAGGGACCTTAGGAACATAGACAAGTCCCTTTTCTGCAGCTGCAGCAATCTTCCTTTCTTCACGTGCCCAACGCTTTCTTGGCGGTGTGGCAAAAGGGTTGACGAGTCGAGGGAACTGTAGGCTGGCTTCTGCACCATACTCATAATTATTCAGTCCGAGCCGGTCTCTGCCGTCATCATCGCTACTTGCCGACCATTCATACGAACCATGTAAACGTAAGTCGAACTTCTCACCACCACGAAAGACATTTCGTTTCGTCAAACCAACAATCGCCTCAGGACCATATCTACCACTGGTCTTTCCCTTACCGTAGGCTTCAATGTAAAAGTCGTAAGGCTTATCAAAGACACAATTAATGGTCATATCCAGAATACTACACGTGTCTGTCGTGTCACGAGGAGTAAAAGCAAAGTTCGTTGCAGCAAATACTCCACTACTGTTAAGCTGTTGCTGGGTCTTTTCTACCAGTTCGTTGTTGTAGACAGTACCAGGCCATATCTTCAAGTCATTGGTTATTGTGCGAAGACGGAGAGGCTTGTGCGATCCATTATAATTAACGATAATATCACGGAACCTACTCTGTCGAGAAAGAGAATCCATGAATTGACGCTGTAGATTGATAGTGATTGTACCTATATCCCACTTTCGTAAGACTCTATTACTTACTGAGTCAGCCATCTGCAGACGCATGGAAGCTAAGCCGTAGGTGAGAGTTGTGTCGGCAAGATAGCTCGCATCGTTATTCTGATAATAATAGTAACCATTGTTACGGAATAAGTCTGTGATGCGTTTACGCTCCTGTTCGAGTGTCGAAACATCAAAGGCATCCCCTTTATGAATGATTGCTTTATCGAGATTAGCCCTTATCAAGCTGTCTGCCGTGGGTGGAAAGTTAACATAGCGAATGCTATCAAGTAGCCACAGACGCCCCATATCAACCGAATATTGCAACCGCATCTTCTTAGGATTACGCTGTGCAAGTTTCTCATAGGTTATCTTCCCATTGAAATAACCACGTTTGCGTAAGAGGTTCTCACCAACAGTAACACGTAAGTCGGGGGCTGTTGAGTTCATTAACACAGGTGTAGAGCCAAACGCACGAACCAACCATCGACTGAAGGAGGTCGTATCCTGTGAGAAAGTATTCCATATCCACAGACCAACAGGGAAAGGAGAACGCACGCTGGGACTGCCCATCCACGACGCATTTGGCTTAGTAGCAAGGACAACATCTAACTCACCCTTCACATCATTAAAGTGTTGGTTAGGCTGATAGTTACTGTATTTTGTCTTCTCCATGCCCGTGTATAAGTGTTCACCATCAGGGATTGCTGAGGTCGTACTACAGGCTACAAGTAGGGAAAGGAAAGCCATGAAAGAAAGTACTTTGGCAACCTTTCTTCTGCTTGTCAGACTATTATTGATTCTGTTTCTTCTCATTTACGAAATTAATTAATGAATCTCTCTTAGGCTTCTCTTGCTTAGGTGCAATCAAAGGCGTATCGTCCTTGGAGCGGAAAATATCCTTAAAGTGACTCAACTTACGCCTCCACATGATGCCAACACCGAACTCCGACAAGTTACCTTCTAACCAATCGTATGCCTCACGTTCGTAATAAAGCTTCAAATACTTTGTTTCCTTCTGATTAAGACGGTATTCGAGAGAGAAGTTATCGAAGTAGGCTCCATTCTCTTCAGAGAACTGTGCGCCCGTTGACACACGTCCACCCATAATGATTCGTAGTCGATTATTCCACAAGCGCTTGGAGAACTTGAAGGTATAGTCGGTGTGTAAGTTACCATTCACATCGGCTGCACTCTCCATGTTGGCTGTTAAGTCGAGTCCCATAGAGTTGAGTGCCCTTCCTGTGATAGAGTTTACTTGGGTCTGCAAGAAGCTTGCTAATGCTCCACTCATCGCTGTATTAGGATTGGTAGAGTTCTCGCCATCGAAATACATGCCCGATGCTAACATCGTCACAGCAAGTTTAGAACGTTCCTCAACACCCTTAGTATTAAGAATATTCTGCATCTCTTGATCGTCAGGAGCGGTGATGATAAACTCAACTCCAGGCTTTGGGAATTGGCGAGTCAGGCTCACTCCACATTCAAAATCAACTATTCTTCCTCCTCCAGAACTATTTGTAACATTTGTCCTTACGCTCTCTGTCGCCGTAATATTTAGTGTTGGCTTCATCGGATCACCCGTGAACTCAAGATAACTTCCGCTCTTTATCGTAAAAGTACGGAGTGGTATCACTGGGAGAGAATATTTCATTTGACCATCACTCAACGTATATCTACCACGAACCTGTACTCCATTCGTAGGGTCATAGTTAAGAAGAAGGTTCCCACCACCCACGAAGTCGATATAATTAGACTGGTCAGGACTTAGCGCACAGAACACATGTGCCTGCTCATCTATGTCTACTACGAGTGCCATACTGAACCCTGTAATATCAGGACGCTTGATGATCTGCTTCGTTGAATCATTGAAATGAGTGAACTTAACGAGGTCGTTTAACTCGTCATCGGTCGCTAACGTACCATCTTGTACTATGTAAGACACATCTGTATTATCCAATACATTGAGTTTACCAGTAAGCTGCAAGTTATTTAATAAGCCACTTATCTGACCAGAAAAGTCAACGAAAGCCTTGCCATATACCTGTGAACGAGCGTTCTTCTTTGCATCTATCACTTGGAAATCCTTAGCTTTTAACTCAGCATTAAGCATCATCTTATCAAGATTAGAGAAGTCTAAGTACCCTGATATATCAAGTGGAGAACCGTTACTAGCTATCATCTCGAAGTTCTCGAACTCTATGTGGCTGTCTTTAATCCGTACTGGGTCATCAGCGAAACGCATTTTAATACCATAGGGAGCACTCACCAAGTAGGAAGAGTCAAGGTAAACCTCACCATTAACATCCAATTTATTCAACGGACCCTTTACCGTCAACGTTCCTTCACCTACTCCTTCGAGCCCAACAATTTGGTCAGGAACAAAGCCATTGACGTAATTTAAAGGGAACTTGTTCATCTCTAAGGTTGCATCTAACTCTCCTTCTCCCTCATTCTTATAGGTTCCTGAGAGGATGCCGACCTCATTTCCATCTTGAGTTATGATACCATCAACATAGTGTGTACCGTCCCCTTTAGGCATATAAACGAACTGTGTGCCAACATCTCCCATAGGACAATTCTCATAAACAAGCCGTTTAATGGTCATATCACTTGAGATTGTGAGTTCTTTCTCCGTCTGTACAAGGTGATAATCACCATCGAGAGTACCCGACAACTTCGGTGCAAAGGGTAATACAGCAAACAAACTGCCCAACTCAAAGTGGTTCATTGACAGCGTTACATTCTGCAATGAGGCCGTATCAGCATCCTCTGTAGAGACGAGCATACCCGTTCCGTCAGCCGCCTCCAAACGTAGATTAGCTGACAGACGACGGTCACGTCCAATATAGATATAATTAGAGTCATTGACAGCAAAGGACTTATAACCTAACACAGACTTAGGAGAAGTGATAGAGAGTTCTATTCCTCTGCGCTTCATAGCAGCCTGCATAGCCAAGTCGAAACCTGTCTTTCCATCCTTATCAAGGATTGTTGCATGTGTTTGTAAGCCGTGTTCATAGAGCGCACCCTGCAGGTATCCATGATAAGGATAGGTGTTAGAAGGATTGTTCTTAACTGATAACAGATAGTTCAGCTGCCCATCAATACTGGTGAGGTCAGCTCTGATGCTATCAAGATGGATATCATTATAAACCAAAGAGTCAATATTTATCTTTCCATCAAGTCCTTTTGTCGGTGAAGATGTCAGATTAATATCCGCCTGACTAAAGGCATATCCATCTTGTGCCAACAAGTTAGAGAATAAGTTATCACGTCCACTACGGAGTGTAAAGTGCCCTGTTGGTAAATGACGAAGTATTGCAGCCTGATCTATACGACGGTTAGCAAGTTGTTCACGTACAATCTTGTATATCCGTTTCCCACTTTCCGTCAATTGATTAACACTACTATTAAATGCTGTACTAAGTCGGAAGTCGCCTCCATTCAACACTGCATGTATGGTATCTCGACGACTCATAAGGTCGATATCCACATCCCCTGGAGCGTAAGTTCGGTTCTGGTCGGTTACATGAAGGTTTCCTATCAATCCACGAACATTCATATCATCCTTGCCAGACATGGCAAACGAGGTATTAGCCGAGAAGCTACTTGACATTGCTTTATCAACGACTCCCAACTGATAAAGGTCTACACGTGGGAATGAACCATTTATAGAACCCTCAATCTGACTACCTCTCATTGTAGCATCAAGGTTGAAATTGCCTTCAACCAATGGTATTCGCTTTCCTTTACGATGTTCGCTAAGCAACAAGTTACCCACATTTCCACTTACTGCATAGTATTTCTTCATATCTGAACGAAGCGTAATATCAGCATCAGCAGAGGTTATGTAATGCTTATCTACAAACCCAAAGGCCTGCAAATCAGCCTCAGAAAGATTACCTTTCAAATGCATATCGAGTGTACCCGACCGTACATCCGCACGCACATCAAAGTTACCAGCTGCAAGAAGTCGGCTCTTCTTCTTTCCTTCTTGCATGAGACGGAACGAGCGAATAGGACCGCTTACATGATGATTGTTCTTCATGTCCGACCGTACGTCTATATCTGTCCATGTAGACACGACGTATCTATCCTCCATCAAGCCCATTGCATGCAAATCAACACGACGTAACCAGCCTCGCAGATGACCATCGACGAGTCGTGTATTGACCTTACCTTTATACGTAAAATCACCCGCCAACATCCTATTAGTACTCTTTACGTGAGCAGCAAGAAGCTCTCCATGCTTAGAGATATCACCATTCAATCCGTCAAGTACATATTTACCGTATCTGAAACTACGAACACGCAGACTGAGGTTTGTCGATGATTTCGGACTCAAAAAGTCTGTCCCTCGCCCTTGCGCCTTTATCGTTCCAGAGAAAGCCGACAATCCCATCTTAGGTAAGAAATGATGTACAGGAAATGAAGTTGCGTCTGCTGAAAGGCGATAAAGTTCTGTTGCCGTGTTGTATGCACCATTCAGTCGAATCCGTCCACCGCCTTGTGTCAGCAAGATGTTACCCGTGTAAAGCGTTTTACGTACATGGATATTACCATTGATACCAACTCCCTGTGGGAGGGCTATTATCTTGCGCACATTACGTGGCAATAACTTAGAAACAAAACGTAAGTTACTTGCTGTTCCCTTCAGTCTCAAGTCACTACGAAGTCGACCCGCTCCAGACATCATATCAGCTATCCATCCTGTGCTGGTAAGGTCGAAATAACCTGGCATAGCTAATCGAAGTTGCTTGAATGTAGCCGAACGAAGATTGCCATCGAGCTGTCCTTTTACGATAATACGTTGATTAGGAAGTGCTTGATAGATGTTCTTTGGTACGGAGGCAAGGAATGGCAGCAGGTCATCTAAGCGTAGGAACCCATCTAACTGAGTTGATATCTGTCCCGGATTCTTGTCTGCAAAGGCGTTCATGTTCATCATAAACCGCCCAGACAGCTCTGTTCCTGGTAAGCGAACATACATATTAGGTAGATTGATACTTGTAGAATCCATAGAGAAAGGACCACGGAAATCCTTTACTACCAGTCCACTTTTCTCCTTCATATTGGCTGTTCGGACACGTAATCGTATCTTTGGGGCAGCATAGAGGAAGGAGTCTATACCGAGATTGATGTCCTGCATGGCTATATGTGCGGCATCAAAGCCAGCCTTTGCATGCCGTACATAATTCTTATCATAGCTGAAATCGCCCCCTTGCCAATCTACATTCGCTACCTTATAGATGTTGTCATGTAGAAGAAGTTCGGCTCCCTTCACCATACCCTTGTTGAAGTTAGCACGAACACTCATCGTGTCTCCAGGCATGTGAAGGCGAAAATCTGTTTTAGCAAGGTTGAGTTTATCAATATTAATACGCCAAAGTGGCTTCTTCTTGTGTGGGTCTTCGGGCACAGTATCGCCCAATGCGATGTCTACCCATCCTCCTTCAATATCGGCTTTATTGATGCGAACAGAGTCGCCAATGAGGTTTATGCCATGACTTACGAGATGTAAGCGTTGCAAATCACCACGAATACGAAGGTCACCGATAAAGTTGACGGTATTTGCCTTCAGTTTTGTAAATGTCAGTTCGTTGATTTCCACCTTACTTTCAAGCAAGGGCAATAAACTTACATCCGCTACCAAGCGATGTACGTCAGCTACCGTATCTTTCTTATTAGGAATAGAATCGTTAGGACGAAGCATCTTTAACCCCTCTAACTGAAGGTCTAATGGAAAAGAGAGATTAACTCGTTCGAGGCTTACATCCATCCCAGTCTTTTCTGAAACATAGGTGGCCACACGCTTTGCAGCCCAATTCTGAACTGGTGGACAATATAATAGTGCAACAAGTATAAGAAACAGTATGACTGGTGTAAACACTATCGCAACCAGCCATTTCAAGCTTCTTTTCATGTTAAATATGTTAGTCATTAATAGCTTTCTCGATAATTTAGCCTTGTTTATGGGACTAATACGTTAGTAAACTTATTCAATTAACTGCAAAGTAAAACAAAAAAAACGAGATATAAGACTTTATATACGTAAAAAAACAAAAACCACTAAGACTTTAATTGTGCGTTGATAAGTTGCTTCTTGATAGTCACTTCAATATGACCTTACCTATTGATTAAAAACAGCCTAAGGTTTACTGCTATCTTCACTACCAAGGGGAAGAAGGAAAGGTAACGTTACTCGTAAAAACAATACTCGTGACATACCTTGGTATTCACGCTCTATTCTATTCGCAGAGATGTCGATGTTGAGGCTCACATGCCCACAAATAGAAACCTTATTGCCGTGATGGCCCTATAAGAATACGAATAAGAAATGAACAGGGAATGCTGAACTTACAAACAGAATTTGTGAAGATATTTCAATAATCACTCCCCTCTCCATTCGGAAAGAGCATTCACTTGAAGTAAGAAGAGGCATTTCTGCGTTCGAGAACATGCCCTTCTTGCGTGCTGAAGACGCTCTTCTTGGACCAAGAAGGGCCTCTTCTCCAACGCTATTTGTAACATACTGATTTATTGTAGATTACAAAGTAGATTAAAGAATATATTGCACGCTGATTTAGAGGGCATTTAGTTTGAAGCTATGTCATGATTTTTCATGTATTTACCAGTCACTTAGAAGTGGGGAAAAGAGAATGAACAGTAAATTATTAGAGAAAGTATGATAGTCTCAACTTATACTTTATAAGAAAGATACTAATAGACTTCTTACTCTATCTTAAACGTTCCTTAGCACACAATTTAGGCACATTTAGCCAGAAGAAGACAAGGCATATCGGGAGTAATGAGCGCTTAAGACCTAACAGAAGGCTATAAAAAACAGCATACCGTTTAACTAAGTATTATTAAACAGTATGCTGCACCTTATTTTATATAGTTCAATCTATTTAGAACTGGAAATAGATGAATGGTTGTATCTCAGAACTCTTCACCTGCATAATGATGAATATAACGATAGTAATCACGATAGCAGAGAGGACAACCCCACCCTTCTCTAAGACTCGTACACAACGATTCTGCCAAGAATCAGGTATCCAATGGGTAAGAAGAGCAAATATCATCAACATGAATACATACTTATAACCCATGAAGACATCGGGGAGTACGGAAGGATTAAACTTTGTGAACAACTGCTTAACCATAATCCACACACTATCAAAGTCCTTACAACGGAAGAAAAGCCACGTAAAGCAAAGGACGTGGAAAGTGATGAATACTGATAAGAAACGACGAATGCCAGATGGATGGTAACGGCGGTCATGCTTCAAAACAGTCTGCGACCAGAACTTATGTACACAAACCAAAGCACCATGAAGAACACCCCATACAACGAAGTTCAGGGATGCGCCGTGCCATAATCCGCATGCAGTCATCGCAACCATTTGGTTGAAATACATGCGAAGTGTTCCCTTCTTGTTACCGCCAAGGGATATATAAACGTAATCTCGTATCCATGTTGATAGCGAAATATGCCAACGTCGCCAGAAGTCAGTCATGGAGTCGGCCGTAAGTGGCGCATTGAAGTTCATCGGAATCTTAAATCCAAGAAGCAAGGCAATACCGATTGCCATATCAGAATAGCCTGAGAAGTCGCAATAAATCTGTATGCAATAACCATAAAGACCAAGGAGAACCTCACCACCAGAGAAGAGTGTAGGGTTATCAAAGATACGATCAACGAAGTTCTGAGAGATGTAGTCTGAGATAACAGCCTTCTTAAACAGACCAATAATGATAAAGAACACACCCTGAGCAAACATCTCACGGCTAATGTGCAATGGCTTACGAATCTGTGGACCGAAGTCGGTTGCACGAGTGATAGGGCCTGCCAAGAGTGTTGGGAAGAAGCTAACAAAGAAAGCATAGTCGAGGAGTGACTCCATAGGCTCAGCCTTCTTCCGATAGATATCCACAACGTAAGAGATGGTCTTGAAGGTGTAGAAGCTAATTCCTACTGGTAGGAAGATGTCCCAAGGTTGGAAATTACCACCAATCATCTGCGCCACCATTCCTGCAAAGAAGTTCGTGTACTTAAAGTAAGCCAAAAGTCCAAGGTCGATGAGTAGGCTCAAACATAACCACAACCTTGGATACTTTCCTTTGGCAACACGACGTGCTATATAGAAGTCGCTTACGGTCACGATCAGTAATAATAGGAAATAGAAGCCACTACTCTTATAGAAGAAATAATAAGAGAAGAGCGTCACAAAGAGTAATCGCCCATCTACCTTCTTTCGTAGACAGTAATATCCTATCATGAAGACAAGGAATATGAAAAGAAAAGCACCAGAAGAGAAGAGGAGCGGTTCTTTTGGATTATATAGAAGAATATCAGATAGCTTTGAAAACTCAAGCCCTCCAATATACGTCTCGATGTTTTGTAAGAGATTATTGATGATAACCATTAACTGGTTGAGAAATATACTTGTTTCCATTTGACTCTATGTTATGTAAATACAAACCTACTGTTCTATCATTTTCTCACGTCTTGTATAATTCTTCTGTCCGGCTACGATAGACTTAAAGATACGCTGACTGACATATTTACCACCTTTATAATTAATGTGTACATAGTCTTTTGTACCCATATCCTGGCTGTCTACGATACGCATCATCGTACCTGGACCTCCCATAGCACGGAAGAGATTATAGAAACCAACATGACAGTCGGATGCAAGTTGCTCTTGATAACCTACTAACATCTCAACACCATTCATCGTACCATCAGGTGATGACTTAGAACCACGGTCGGGACTACTAACGATAAGAATACTCGTTTCAGGGAAACACTTGTGGAATAGGTCTACTACAAGTTTCATATCACGCATGTACTTCTTCAATCGTTCGGGAGTTGTCTGGGCATCAATAGCGTTAACACCAAACTGGAAAACAATGAGATCATACGGACGTACACGTGCAAACTCCTTCAACATCTGTTCTGGAAGTTTGGACAGTGTTATACCTGAAGAACCACGCATACTAAAGTTGTCAAGCACGATACCTTCCTTACCTTCCTGTGACGTACCGAAGAGAATAGTATTCGTTCCATCTACCTTGACGGTAGCGTGAGAGGTGATGCCGTCCATCTTTACTACTTGTAACTCTGGTGATGGGTTTACACGTTGGTTACTTGTTTTGCCTCCATCTATGTTGAAGCTAACGTTAGCACCTCCTTTTGAACGTAGATAAAGTAATGTACTTGCCCACTTCTCGGTATGTGGATAGTCATGAGACAAAGTGAAAGGAGCATACGTCATTGTAGCTTGACCATTCATGGTATAGTAACGCTCTGCAATACCAGCTTGGTTGACATCATAACTTGCTGGTTTCTTAACCATGTGTTCGATCAGTCCGGAGAAACTATTATCTACTGTATGCTTGTATTGGTCGAGGTCATTACCCGCATCTATCCATCCAACGCCATAACCACCATAGTATTTCTGAAGGTCTTCACGCAAGTCGGCTAATAGGATGTCACCTTCTATATATGAATCACCATAATAAGCAATACGAACAGGACGCCCTACTTGCTGTTTCTGAACCAATAAGTTCAGTTGACTATAGAAATGATCCAATCCTCCAGGTTTACCCGCAGAATAGTCAACGATACGTTCTGTACCCTTTGGCCACTCCTCCTTAAAGTTGATAACCTTTCCGTCTTTATCATAGGCAATAACAGAAGAAGGTTTCTTAGGCGAAGGGATGACGTCTTCGAGTACTTTCTTCTTTTTAGCAAGGTCGCTTAGAATGTCTATTTCACGTAACTTTGTATCCCCTATTGTTAGTGTTGGAAGGAAATGCAATAGGAAAAGGAACAATGCAACTAACAATGTTAGCAACAGTGTCTTGTATGTATTATCTTTCATTTTACTATATTCTTTTACCTAAATAATCTGTTGTCGGCACGATACTTACTTTTGACTGAAAAGCGAGTCTAACTCTTTATCTAATAATTTTATACCCTCTAAGGTGCAATATCCTCGTACAAAGAATAAGATGGCTGCGTAGCCCAGCTCCTCTACACCATACTTCTTATAAAGAAACTGATTCATAATAGCATTCTGTGAAGCCACCGTCAAGATACGTATAATCTCATAGTTTATATTAGGAAGGAATAAACCCTCCTTAATACCACGCTGTATGAAAGAATGAGCATCGCTTTCATATTCCTTATGGAGCTTACGGACATAAGCGAGTAACTCTGGATACATGTGGAGTTCTTCAAAGAAAAGTGGATTGACCTTACCCATCTTCTCTATTCGGAAACGACAAATTTCTATGATAATATTGATGACATTCAGGCCAGACTTGTCTATCTTTGTCATAGCCTGGTCTTCCATCTTCTTATCAAGTCGGATAACTTCAAAGAGCAACTCCTCTTTGTTACTGTATATCTCGTAAAGTGTACGCTTTGATATCTTAAGTACATTGGCTATATCGTCCATCTTTACTCTTTTTATCCCATGTTTATGGAATAAGTTAAGAGCTGCAACGAGGATTCTCTCTTTAAGTTCTTGCCGATAAGTGGTTTCTGTAGTTGTATTATGCATCAAACTTTATTTTTGCGACAAAATTACAAAAAACTTTCATAATGACATCTGATTTAAAGTGGATTTTACTAACTTTGTAAGTCAAAAATACATTTTTGTAATATTAAAAGTAAAAGATTAACTATGGTCAAGGTAACAAAAGAAGCCGCTTTGGAGTATCATAACAACGGCCGTCCTGGCAAGATTGAAGTAAAGCCTACAAAACCTTATAGTACACAGACAGACCTTAGTCTGGCATATTCGCCTGGTGTGGCATATCCATGCTTAGAGATTCAGCAGAATCCAGATGACGTATATAAATACACAGACAAAGGTAATTTAGTTGCAGTTATCAGTAATGGTACAGCCGTTTTAGGACTCGGTAACATCGGTGCAATGAGTGGAAAGCCTGTCATGGAAGGTAAAGGATTACTTTTCAAGATATACGGTGGTATTGATGTTTTTGATATAGAGGTAAACGAACAAGACCCAGATAAATTCTGCGAGGCGGTAGAGAAGATTGCACCAACCTTTGGTGGTATTAATCTTGAAGATATTAAAGCACCAGAGTGTTTCGCTATTGAGGAACGTCTGAAACGTACGCTTGATATTCCTGTTATGCATGATGACCAACACGGAACGGCTATCATCTCTGCTGCGGGTCTAAAGAATGCACTTGAAGTAGCAGGAAAGAATATCGCTGATGTTAAGTTAGTAGTCAATGGTGCAGGTGCTGCAGCTATCTCATGTACGAAATTATACATGGCGTTAGGACTGAAGAAGGAGAACATTGTAATGCTCGACTCTAAGGGTGTTATTACTTCTGACTCTAAGAACCTGACTCCACAAAAGGCCCTTTTTGCTACCGACCGACGTGATATACATACCTTAGAGGAAGCTATTAAGGGTGCTGACGTGTTCGTAGGCTTGTCTAAGGGAAATATTCTTACACAAGATATGATTCGTTCAATGAGCGAGAATCCTATTGTGTTCGCATTGGCTAATCCTGTTCCAGAGATATCATACGATGATGCAGTTGCTGCCCGACCTGACGTAATCATGTCTACTGGCCGTTCTGACTACCCTAACCAAATTAATAATGTAATTGGTTTCCCATACATATTCCGTGGTGCCTTGGATGTTCATGCCAAAGCTATCAATGAGGAAATGAAGATGGCAGCAGTACAGGCTATTGCTAACTTGGCTAAAGAAACCGTACCAGACGTGGTGAATGAGGTTTATCATGTAAACGACCTTACCTTTGGTCCTAAGTACTTTATCCCAAAACCTGTCGACCCACGACTGATTACTGAGGTGAGTGCTGCCGTCGCTAAAGCGGCCATGGAGAGCGGTGTTGCTCGCACTCCTATCAAGGATTTTAAGGCTTATAAGCAGCATCTACTTCAGATGTTAGGTCAGGAAACAAAACTAACTCACACCCTTCACGCTACAGCTGCTCAACATCCCCAACGTATTGTCTTTGCTGAAGGTGGTCACCAAACGATGATGAAGGCCGCTGTACAAGCTAAACAAGAAGGTATCTGTGTTCCAATCCTTTTAGGAAACCCCGACCGCTTGAATCGTGTCGCTAATCGTCTCAAACTTGACATTTCTGATATTGAGATTGTTGACATGCGTGCTGATAAAGAACAGGGACGTCGTGCAACATACGCAAAGCACTTAGCTGAAAAGCGTTCACGTGAAGGCTACACATTTGAAGAGGCATACGATAAGATGTATGAACGTAACTATTTCGGAATGTCAATGGTTGAGAATGGTGATGCAGATGCGTTTATCACTGGCCTTTACACCAAATATAGCAACACGATTAAGGTAGCTAAAGACGTTATTGGTATCCGACCAGAGTATAATCACTTTGGTACTATGCATATTCTAAACACTAAGAAGGGGGTATTCTATATTGCTGACACGCTGATTAATCGCCATCCTGATGATGAGGTGTTGTCTGACATCGCTAAGTTGGCTGCCAATTCGGTTAAATTCTTCAATGATAAACCAGCAATAGCAATGCTTTCTTACTCTAACTTTGGTTCTGATAAAGAAGGTTCTCCATCGAAGGTGCACTCAGCTGTTGAGAAACTGCAAAAGGAATATCCAGAGCTGGCTATTGATGGTGAGATGCAGGTTAACTTTGCCTTGAATAAAGAGTTGCGTGATGAGAAGTTCCCATTCACTCGCTTAAAAGGATTAGATGTTAACACACTCATCTTCCCTGACTTGTCTTCAGCCAACAGTGGATATAAACTATTACAAGCATTGAGCCCAGAAGCCGAGGTTATTGGTCCTATCCAAATGGGTCTTAATAAACCAATTCACTTTACCGATTTCGAATGTTCTGTACGTGACATTGTAAACATCACAGCTGTTGCTGCTATTGATGCTTATGTGGAGAAACTAAAGAAGAAGTCATTATAAACAACTAAAAAGAGGATGTGTCTGTTTTGACACATCCTCTTTTTTTTGAGAAAAACACTCCCACCCTCTTTACAAAACTATTACCCTTTTTTTGAAGAAACCGTCAACCCTTTTTGCGAAAAAGGTCAACCTTTTTTGTGAGAATGGTCAACCCTCTTTACGAGAATAATCAATTTTCTCTGCAACATAGAATCATGCTGGGCATACTAAAAAAACTTGCCCCATGACACCAACAATGGTGACAGGGGCAAGAAACGAAAATTAAATTACCGATGTATCGTCATTGATATCACATCAATGGATTCCCGCTGGAAACATAATTAAAACTAAATTAATCAATTCAGTATTATTAAAACCGAACTTTTTCTTTCTTGAATATTGGCCCTATCAGCCTCATTAGGCCCATTAGCCTTATTAGTCCTATTGGCCCTATTAGCCTATTAGCCCAATACTCTCCCTTATTCTTGCCCTGCTACTGGGCCACCTCCTCCTTCATTCTTTTTCTTGTCCTCCTTTTTCTTATCCGTGCCTGTTTCCTCCTTCTTCTTCGCTGTTTCGTAGGAGTTGTCACGCAAGGTAGCTTTCAACTCTACACCTGGTGTAAATGTTATTCGAGGTTTGATAGTCTCAGTCTTAAATGCTTTCTCGGTTAAAGCCCCTTCACTCGATAATGTTAGACGCATCGTACCAAACTCGCCCAATTGCACACTGAAACCATCACGTAGATAACTGGGAAGACGGTCTATAAAGTTGAATAGCACATTCTCAATGTCACCACGTGTCAATGACGAACACCCTGCGATATCCTTTGCTATATCGTGCATCGTCTTCTTACCTGCATTCACTGGGTTTGCATACCATTTTCCTGGGTCGCCTTGCTTCCTTGGGTTTGTTCTCACTACTAATTTTACTTTCATAGTTTTTTGTTTATTAGAATTAAACTTATTATTATTATTAAAACGCCTAGTCCGTCTTCCTTTCGGTCTCTAGTCCGCAGGCATTGTTTTTCATTATTAAATTACTCTATTTTTTGTGATTCCTTCCATCTCAAAAAATACTCCTTGTTTCGCAAAAAAATCTTCCTTGTTTGAGATAAATTTTCTCCTTATTCCCGATTTATTTCTTCCTTGTTCCCCGTAAATTTTCTCCAAGGAAGAAATTTTCGCGGAACAAGGAAGAATTTCATTAGCACCAAAAGTATTAACTTTTCTCTTTTTCTTAATACTTAATGAATGGTCTTACTTTAGCTGTGAGACCCTTAAATTGTCCTCTTAAGTTACAACTTGTACTTCCTATAGAAACTTGAACTTGAGGATAATATGTACCATTCCCTTTACACTCGGTATTCGTCCAATAAGCATTATTAGTTGGAGGCGTCCCGCCTGCATCTGTAAAAGCCTTATTAAAGCGGGTCATGTTTATGCTCTTTAAAATATTTAGTGGTGCACCTGCAAAAAAGTGCGAAGGGTCACCTGTAGGAGCTGTATATTCTAACTCTCCCAAAACATTGCCCATTTTTAAGAATTCGACGACTGTTGGAATATACCATACTTTATCGACACCAATAACAGCACTAGAACTGCTGCCGAATCCTACCGTTTGATAATAATCTCTAGCAAGTTGCCTTGCTGGGTTGGATGAAGATATATAACTATAGTTCATACCCCCATTATAGAATAAGTCGTCAAAACTTTCTACAGGAGAAGAACTCTCTTGTGTATTTGAATAAGACCAAACAGGAGGAGTTCCTCCATCATCTGCATCTTTTAATGCTACTGCTAGGTGGGCATAAGGATCTATAACGACCCCAATAGGTGTTTTACTAGGATTATCAGCTAGGAAACCTGCCGTTCCATCTTTAAACAAATACATATTCTTAGACATTCGGAGCTTTATCTTCACATTATAACTCTTATTTGCCTCAACCAGCTTATGTGTAGGGACAGTAATGCTTTTACCAACCAAACTTTGCCCATAAATCTCACCAAAAGTGAAAGTTAATTTAAAATCTCCACAATCACTTGTCGGAAGGTAATAACCTAGAGTAGCATTATTATAGATTCCAAGCTTGCTTCCTTGCCAAACCATATAACTATTATATATTGTATTTCTTCCTTGTACATTTACAGAGAAATCCTCTTTTCCCATAACCGGATAACTATAATTATCCATTGAAAAGTCATAAACCTCTTTCTCTGGAATTTTATTAGGTGCAGTTTCTATTGTGTATTTTAAACGCTCTGCAGGCTTCTCCGGCTTGTACTCCCCCCAGCCAACATACGTAATACCTGGCTGCATTACTGAATAGTATTCCCCCGTTATAGGACAATTCACAAAAGCAAGGTTAAAATTTACCATAGAACCTACATGCTTCATCTCAAAAGCTACATACTGCTTAGGGTCTTGATTGATAACAACGCCACGCTTTACTGCAAAGCGAGCTGTACCAGCATCCGCACGATTAACGCTATATTGTGTGCCATTAGCAGAAACCTTATCATTGAAACAAACAAAGTCGTAAGTTCCATGAGGAAGAACAATATTGCCTTCATCACCAGTGTCTGGGGTAAAGGTTGAATTATTAAACGTACCCTTGGTCTGTCCCTTCAAAACTCCACCTTGGTAAGCTTGAATCGTATAGTGACTTGATCCATATATAGCACGTGTTGCAACTTTCGGTGCCGCACTATGAGTAGTATCAGGCATTAGACTTACCTCTGCTGTCCAGCCGTCGCCCAAATCCTGTACCTCTGTTTGTGGTTGGGCAGCTGCACGCGTACCAGTAGCACCCACTGCCGTTTCATAGTCTTTTTCAGCAATCGTAAATGAGACACGCTCCATGCCATTCTGTGACGTTGCGCCGTCTGCTAAGTCTTCGCTATTACTACAGCTTGATAAGACAATAACCAGACCAAGTACAAGCATAGAAAGCGATACTTTTAAAATATTTTTCTTCATTGTTTTTTCTTTTAATTGTTATTACTCGCTAATTACTAGAATTCAATTGTTCCACCATCAATTTCTCCACCATTTTCCCAGCCTGTCTCGTTTGTCTGTGGAGCATCTGGATATACAGATGTACAAATAAAGTTTTCGACTTCAAGTTGATGAACCTTACATTCGGGACGTTCATAATCTCTTTTCAGTTTCTTTTTATCCATTGTTTTATTAATTAAAATAGTTATTATTTCGTGCTTAAATTCTTCTTATTTCGTTTACGTAGGGACACAAAAAAAGAACAAAGGAAACTTCTGAAAGTCCTTTGTTTACAGGGGTTGCACGGCACGCCTCGCGCGCGTATGCGTGAAGAAAAAAGTGGGGAGGTTAGGCCTGGCCTATATGAGAGAGAGAGAGAGAGAGAGAGAGAG